>Ga0308166_1000046_pt1 | contig 303816 bp, 265 predicted proteins | sample PhyCR2_2_FD_202137 | JGI IMG/M metagenome (GOLD analysis project Ga0308166, IMG submission 202137) | Phyllosphere microbial communities from UC Gill Tract Community Farm, Albany, California, United States - DLSLCC.R2 | ecosystem: Host-associated > Plants > Phyllosphere > Unclassified | place...
TATTACTACATTTGCCACAATGTATAGTGGCGCTGGAGTTTTAGCAGCTTCTGATTTAACAGTTCAATTTAAAACGCCATCTGTAGTAACAGATACTTTAAGAATTGTGATTTCTAAACCAGCAACACTTTTAGATGTAAATTTACTAACAGGATTCAGCATTCAACGTTATTTAGGTAATGTAGCTGTTGGGGCTCCTATTCAAAATACAAGTACCTTATTAAGCTTAAGATTATTGCCGGGTAATACTATGGCAATGGTTCTTGTTTCTTCACCTTCAGAATCATACGACAGAGTAAGAATTCGTTTTGGAGGAGTAGCAGGCGTATTAGAATATTTAAGAGTTCATACTGTAGAAAGAGTTGCTAATACAGCCATTATTGGCGGTGATCCTAACAATAAAATTACGGTTTGTCCGGGAACAGATGTCACCTTGCAGATACCAGAAGAAGCTTGTTCAACCTATCTCTGGTACGATGCGCCAACTGGCGGTAATGTTGTTGCTACGGGAATTACATATACAGTTCCAGAAACTTTAACAACCGGAGTCTATAAATATTATATTCAGCCGGTACGTTACGGTTGTGAAACTTATGCAAGAGGAGAAGTAACAATAGAAGTAAAAGCTTCAGCTCCTCAAAATGCCTTAAATAATATTACTTTAAACGGAGGAACAAATACATCAATTTGTTCGCCTTCTGGAACTGTAACATTAGCTACAGGTTTAAGCGGAACTCCAGTTTTGACCAATCCAGTTTACCAATGGTATAGCTTTAACGGAACAACAAGCCAATTAATTCCAGGAGAAACAACATCTCAATTAGTCGTAAACGGATTACTTCCGGGAACTTATACTTATTATGTGGGAGTAACCTCAGATGAATTTTGTACCACTGCAGAAGCAGATCGAAAACAAATTACATTTACCATCCTGCCACCTTCAACCGTAAATGATATTTTAGTTGATGATTTAACAGTTTGTCACAGTGTTCCAGCTTCGCTAACACCAACAGCGCCAACATTGACGAATCCTGTTTTTACATGGTATTTAGATGCTAATAGAACACAACCAATAACAAACGGTTCAGTAATAAGTGGTGTAACTTATACAATAGATGCAGCTGGAGTTTTAACTGCAGTGGGATTAACAAAAGCAGTAAGTCCAATAACCTATTATGTAGCTGTTTCTAGTTTAAATACCTGCGAAAATCTTGCAGGAACTTTGCAAGATGCCGTAATTATAATAAGCGATCCAAATACACCAACGACTACAGATGCCACACAGGATTTTTGTTTAATCAATGCTCCAACAGTGGCGATTATTCAAGTAAATGAATCAAATATAGTTTGGTATAATGCACCAACAGCAGGAACTGCTTATGCATCGACAGATGTTTTAACAAGTGGTACCTATTATGCAGCAGCTGTAGATGGCGTTACTGGTTGTGAAAGCAGTGTTCGTTTAGCAGTTACAGTTACTGTGAGTGATCTAGGGACACCAACCACTACCGATACAACACAAGATTTCTGTTTGGTAAATGCGCCAACTGTGGCTAATATCCAAGTAAATACTCCTGCTACAGGTTCAATTGTTTGGTATAGTACAGCAACAGGAGGAACAGCATTAGCTTCCACTACTGCATTAGCAACAGGAAATTACTACGCTTCTATTTTAGATCCAACTACAAACTGCGAGAGTGCAGTAAGATTGCTGGTTGCCGTAACAGTAAATGATCCAGGCACACCAACCACTACCGATACAACACAGGAATTCTGTTTAGAAGATGCGCCAACAGTTGCGAGTATTCAGGTTAATGCACCAGCAACAGGTTCAATTGTTTGGTATAGTGCAGCTACAGGAGGAACAGGATTAGCTTCAACCACAGCATTAGCAACAGGAAATTACTACGCTTCTATTTTAGATCCAGCTACAAACTGCGAGAGTGCGGTAAGATTACTGGTTGCCGTAACAGTAAATGATCCTGGCACACCAACAACAGCAGATGCTTCACAGGAATTCTGTTTAGAAGATGCTCCAACAGTTGCGAGTATTCAGATAAATACTCCTGCTACAGGTTCAATTGTTTGGTATAGCGCAGCAACAGGAGGAACAGCATTAGCTTCCACTACTGCATTAGCAACAGGAAACTACTATGCTTCTATTTTAGATCCAGCAACAAACTGTGAAAGTTCAGTAAGATTACTGGTTGCCGTAACAGTAAATGATCCAGGCACACCGACATTAGTAACTGCAGGCACACAAAACTTCTGTTTAGCGAATGCACCGACTTTTGCGAGTGTCCAGTTTAATGAAACAAATATTGTCTGGTACACAGCCCTAACAGGCGGAACCGCAATTGCTCCAGCAACAGCTTTGACAAGCGGAACATACTTTGCAGCGATCAGCGATCCTGCAACAGGATGTGAAAGCGCTGTGAGATTATCGGTAACGATTAACGTAAGCGATCCGGGCACACCGACATTAGTAACCGCAGGCACACAGAACTTCTGTTTAGTGAATGCACCAACTTTTGCAAGCGTCCAGTTTAACGAATCAAATATTGTCTGGTACACAGCCCTAACAGGAGGAACCGCAATTGCTCCAGCAACAGCTCTTACAAGCGGAACGTATTTCGCAGCGATCAGCGATCCGGCAACAGGATGCGAAAGCGCCGTGAGATTATCAGTAACGATTAACGTAAGCGATCCGGGCACACCGACATTAGTAACCGCAGGCACACAGAATTTCTGTTTAGCGAATGCACCGACTTTTGCAAGCGTCCAGTTTAACGAAACAAATATTGTCTGGTACACAGCCCTAACAGGCGGAACCGCAATCGCTTCATCTACAGCTCTTACAAGCGGAACGTATTTCGCAGCGATCAGCGATCCGGCAACAGGATGTGAAAGTGCCGTGAGATTATCGGTAACGATCAACGTAAGCGATCCGGGCACACCGACATTAGTAACCGCAGGCACACAGAATTTCTGTTTAGTAAATGCGCCGACTTTTGCGAACGTCCAGTTTAATGAAACAAATATTGTCTGGTATACCGCTTTAACAGGCGGAACCGCAATCGCTCCGACAGCAGCTTTAACAAGCGGAACATACTTTGCAGCGATCAGCGATCCGGCAACAGGATGTGAAAGCGCTGTGAGATTATCGGTAACGATCAACGTAAGCGATCCGGGCACACCAACCACTACAGATACAACACAGGAATTCTGTTTAGAAGATGCTCCAACAATTGCGAGTATTCAGGTAAACACTCCTGCTTCAGGGTCAATTGTTTGGTATAGCGCAGCAACAGGAGGAACAGCATTAGCTTTGACTACTGCATTAGCAACAGGAAATTACTACGCTTCTATTTTAGATCCAGCAACAAACTGCGAGAGTGCAGTAAGATTACTGGTTGCCGTAACAGTAAATGATCCGGGCACACCAACCACTACAGATACAACACAGGAATTCTGTTTAGAAGATGCTCCAACAGTTGCGAGTATTCAAGTTAATGCACCAGCAACAGGTTCAATTGTTTGGTATAGCGCAGCAACAGGAGGAACAGCATTAGCTTCCACTACTGCATTAGCAACAGGAAATTATTATGCTTCTATTTTAGATCCAGCTACAAACTGTGAAAGTGCAGCAAGATTACTGGTTGCCGTAACAGTAAATGATCCGGGCACACCGACATTAGTAACTGCAGGCACACAGAATTTCTGTTTAGTGAATGCGCCGACTTTTGCCAGTGTCCAGTTTAACGAATCAAATATTGTCTGGTACACAGCCTTGACAGGAGGAACTGCAATCGCTTCAACTACTGCGCTTACAAGCGGAACATACTTTGCAGCGATCAGCAATCCGGCAACAGGATGTGAAAGCGCTGTGAGATTATCGGTAACGATCAGCGTAAGTGATCCGGGCACACCGACATTAGTAACCGCAGGCACACAGAATTTCTGTTTAGCGAATGCACCGACTTTTGCCAGTGTCCAGTTTAACGAATCAAATATTGTCTGGTACACAGCCTTGACAGGAGGAACTGCAATCGCTTCAACTACTGCGCTTACAAGCGGAACATACTTTGCAGCGATCAGCGATCCGGCAACTGGATGCGAAAGTGCCGTGAGATTATCAGTAACGATCAGCGTAAGCGATCCGGGCACACCGACATTAGTAACCGCAGGCACACAGAATTTCTGTTTAGCGAATGCACCGACTTTTGCGAGCGTGCAGTTTAATGAATCAAATATTGTCTGGTATACCGCTTTAACAGGAGGAACCGCAATCGCTTCAACTACTGCGCTTACAAGCGGAACATACTTTGCAGCGATCAGTGATCCTGCAACTGGATGCGAAAGTGCCGTGAGATTATCAGTAACGATCAGCGTAAGCGATCCGGGCACACCGACATTAGTAACCGCAGGCACACAAAACTTCTGTTTAGTGAATGCACCGACTTTTGCCAGTGTCCAGTTTAATGAAACAAACATTGTCTGGTATACCGCCCTAACAGGCGGAACAGCAATTGCTCCAGCAACACCTTTGACAAGCGGAACATACTTTGCAGCGATCAGCGATCCGGCAACAGGATGTGAAAGTGCCGTGAGATTATCGGTAACGATCAGCGTAAACGATCCGGGCACACCGACATTAGTAACCGCAGGCACACAGAATTTCTGTTTAGTGAATGCACCGACTTTTGCCAGTGTCCAGTTTAATGAAACAAATATTGTCTGGTATACTGCTTTAACAGGCGGAACAGCAATTGCTCCGACAGCAGCTTTGACAAGCGGAACATACTTTGCAGCGATCAGCGATCCGGCAACAGGATGTGAAAGCGCTGTGAGATTATCGGTAACAATTAACGTAAGTGATCCGGGCACACCGACATTAGTAACCGCAGGCACACAGAATTTCTGTTTAGTGAATGCACCGACTTTTGCCAGTGTCCAGTTTAATGAAACAAATATTGTGTGGTACACAGCCTTAACAGGCGGAACCGCAATTGCTCCGACAGCAGCTTTAACAAGCGGAACATACTTTGCAGCGATCAGCGATCCGGCAACAGGATGTGAAAGTGCTGTAAGATTATCAGTAACAGTGAATGTTAGTAATCCTGTAACGCCAACAACAAATGCTGCAGCACAAACGTTTTGTTCAGGAACAGCGCCTACAGTTGCCAGCATCCAAGTGAATGAAGCAAATGTAGTGTGGTACACTGCTCCAACTGGTGGAACAGCATTGGCATCTACAACAGCATTAGCAACTGGAAATTATTACGGAGCTATAAAAGATCCTGTAACAGGATGTGAAAGTAATGTAAGATTACTTATAGCAGTTACCGTTGGAAATACAATTAATCCAACAACTAACAATGCATCTCAAACTTTCTGTTCAACAACAAATCCAACAATAGCAAGTATTCAAGTAAATGAAAGTAACGTAAGCTGGTTTAGCACTCCAACAGGAGGAACAGCAATTGCGCCAACAACGGCCTTAACTAGTGGAACTTATTATGGAAGCATTATAGATCCTGTTTCAGGCTGCGAAAGCACAACTCGTTTACAAGTTGTTGTTACAGTAACAGATCCAAGTGCGACACCAACAACAACAGATACCACTCAGGATTTTTGTTCTACAGCTAATCCAACAATTGCAAATATTCAGGTAAATGAAGCTAATGTAATCTGGTACAGCACTCCAACAGGAGGAACAGCAATTCCGGCTTCAACAGCATTAACAACAGGAACCTATTATGGTGCTGTGGCAAGCAATACAAATTGTGAGAATCCAGTACGATTAGCAGTTGCAGTAAGTGTAAACACTCCGGGAGTAATTACAACACCAAATGCAAATCAGACATTCTGTTTATCAGCATTGCCAACTCTTGCTAATATTCTTGTAAATGAACCAAATGTAGTATGGTATGCAGCTGCGACCGGTGGAACTCCACTTGCAACCAATACACCACTTACAGCAACTACTTACTATGCGGCAGCGCTTAGTAATACTACAAATGGTTGCGAAAGTGCAGCAAGACTTGCCATTACCATTACATTCGAAAACGATGCTTTAGTACAGCTTACCACAACAGACGATACACCATGTGTATTCCAAGGGGTAACTTATTCTATAGCTAATGGTAAATCAAATTATGTTTGGTCTGTTACAAACGGAACCATTACTTCAGGAGGCGGAAGCAACGACGGATCTGCAACAATTTCATGGTCAGATGTTGGTCCGGGTAGAGTTGAGGTAACTTACACAAATAATTGTGATGAGACTACCACTAAATTCCTGAATGTTACAGTGGCTACTTGTTCTGATTTGACTATCACAAATGTAGTTGATAATCCAACTCCAAACTTTGGCGACCGTGTTACCTTTACAGTTACGGTAAACAATGTTGGAGAAGGAGGTTTCATAAACACAATTGTGAGTGATTTACTGCCAAGCGGTTATAACCTAATAAGTGCAAGTACATCAATAGGAACTTACGATCAATCAACTCAGCTTTGGACAATCCCAACATTAAATGCAGGACAAAGTGTAACACTTACAATAGTTGCAGAAGTACTGCCAAGCGGAAATTATCAAAATGTTGCTACTATCGAAATCTCAACACCTTTAGATCTAGATACAACAAATAACTCTGCTATGGCTTCTGTAGAACCAATTTGTTTGACAGTTTACAATGAGTTTACGCCAAATAATGATGGAGCCAACGATTTATTCAGAATAGATTGTATAGAATCATATCCTAATAATGAATTGAAAGTTTTTAATAGATATGGTGCACTGGTGTACAGTAAAGTACATTATGAAAACGATTGGGACGGAACTGCAAATGTATCCGGAGTAGTTAATAGAGGAGACATGCTGCCAACAGGTACTTATTTTTATGTGATTACCATTGGAGATGGAACGGTTAAAAAAGGATGGTTATCTATCATGAGATAAACATTCTGTTAATCATCTAATTAATTAAATTAAATAAGTATCGTTATGAAACTATATATAAAACCATTAGAAACGTATTTCATTCTAATATGTTCTTTTATCACAATTTGTGTCAGTGCACAACAAGATCCTCAATATACACAGTATATGTATAACACAATGGCGGTAAATCCGGCTTATGCCGGGTCTACCGGCACATTGGAAGCGACTCTTTTACATCGTTCACAATGGGTAGGAATTTCAGGAGCGCCTGAAACACAATCATTTTCAATTCACGGGCCTCTTACCAATGAAAAAATTGGTTTAGGATTAAGTGTTGTAAATGATAAAATAGGTCCGTCAAACGAACTATATCTTGATGGAAATTTCTCGTACTCACTACCACTGGGATATGAAAAACGATTAGCATTTGGTTTGAAAGCCGGAATGCGTATGTTAAACATAGACTGGTCTAAAGGGAGATATTACAACAGTAATGATGTTTTACTGAATCAGAATATCGACAATCAGATGAAAATGGCAATTGGAGCGGGTGTTTATTACTATACCGAAAAATGGTATTTAGGCTTCTCAATTCCAAGTTTTATCCGAAATGATTATTATGATGATGTTCAGGAATCAATAGACTTTGATCGTCTGCATTATTATTTAATGGGAGGTTATGTTTTTGATTTGAACCCAAATTTGAAGTTCAAACCAGCATTTTTAGTAAAAGCAGTAAGTGGTGCACCGCTCACTGCTGATGTATCGGCGAATTTTATGATTGCTGAAAAATTTGTTATTGGAGGATCATACAGAACAGATGATTCGATAAGTATCTTAGCAGGTTTTCAAATATCGCAAAGTTTTTATCTAGGTTATGCTTTCGATTATACAGTTAGCCAATTAAACAAGTACAATGATGGTACTCACGAATTCATTTTACGTTATTCGTTAAACAAAGGCGCTAACAAAATCAAATCTCCTCGATTCTTCTAAAAATTGTAAGTATGAAAAAAATATATATCCTGAGTTTAGTCTTGAGCATTACGTTTAGTTTTGCTCAAAAGACTAATTTAAAGCAAGCCGATGCGTTGTTTAGAAACTATTCCTACACTGATGCTTCAAAAGCCTACGAGGAATGTTTACAGCACATCAAAAATCCATCGGCTCAAACATTAAAAAATGCGGCAGACTCGTATTATTTTATTTCCGATGCACGAAATGCACTTAAATGGTATAGAAAATTATACGAAATACAAGGAAATAACTTGACAGACATTTACTATCTGCGTTACATTCAAACCATGAAAGCAGTAATGGATTATGATGAAGCTGATAGAGTGACCAAGGAATATCTCAATAAAAAAGGAGATCAAAAAGAGATCAACCGTTATGTAGCCCAGAAAAAACAATTGGATAGCCTTGCGAAAGCCAGACCTTTGTATCAGATTAAAAATCTGGACATAAACACCAGCAAATCTGATTTTGGAACCACTTTTTATAAAGAACAGATTGTATTTACTTCTGCAAGAGATACGACGAAATTCAGTGAGAAATTGTACACTTGGAACAATCAGCCTTTCTTGAATTTGTATTTGTCTGAAAGAAATCCGGCTGATGGTAGTTTATTTAATGAAAGTTTGTTTCTGCCAAATGTAATGAGCAAATATCATGAAGCAACGGCTACTTTTGACCCTAGCGGAAAAACCATGTACTACACCACTAATATTGTCAAGAAAAACAAATTGGTTGTAGATGGAAACAAAATAAATAACTTCCAGATTATAAAAGGATCAATCGTTGATAACAAACTTGAAAATCCACAAGGTGTTTTCTTTAATAGTGAAGACTATTCAGTAGGACATCCATGTTTGAGCGATGATGGACAATGGCTTTTCTTCGCATCAGATATGCCGGGCGGTTATGGGGAAACCGACTTGTATGTTGTTAAAATTGCTGATGATGGTACAATGAGTTCGCCTTTAAATCTGGGAGCTACTATTAATACAATTGGGAATGATCTTTTTCCATTTTTTAAAAATGGAATGCTCTATTTCTCTTCAGATGGACATTACGGACTTGGAGATTTAGATGTGTATGAAAGTAAATTTCTGCCTGACGGAACTTTTTCCACACCTCGTAATTTAGGTGCGCCAATAAATAGTAACAAAGATGATTTTGCATACATAGTAGATAAATCAGATAGTTATGGTTATGTTTCATCTAACAGAGCAGGAGGAAAGGGCGATGATGATATTTATTCCTTTGTAAAAGGGAAACCTGTTTGTAACCAAAATATATCTGGTATAGCTGTTGACAGAAAAACAAAACTTCCGTTGGCTGATGTAACCGTTATGGCGTACAATTCTTTTAAAGAAGTATTGGGCGAAACCAAAACCAATTATGAAGGAAAATATGCCATTACAGTTCCGTGTAATAAAATGGTAAACATGATCGCTGCTAAACCCAATTACAGCAGCGACGAAAAATCAGTGCAAACGACAAAAGAAAATGAAGGTGAAATTCCAAACATTAATTTCGAACTCAGCAACTATGATGACTTAGTGGTCAAAAAAAGAGGTGTAGAAATGGTAGATGTTCAGCCTATTTATTTTGATTATGACAAATATGATATTACACCAAAAGCTGTAGAAGAATTGACCAAAGTGGTCTTCATTATGCAGAAATTTCCAAACATCAGAATTAAGATAGAATCGCATACCGATTCTCGTGGAAAAGATGCTTACAATTTAAAACTTTCAGATAACAGAGCTAAATCAACCAGAGATTATATTCTTTCTCAAGGAATTGATGCCTCAAGAATCGAAAGTGCAATTGGTTATGGCGAAACCCGCCTGATCAACAAATGCAAAAATGGAGTGAAATGTACCGAAGAAGAACATTTATTAAACAGACGCTCTGACTTTATCATTATTCAAAAATAGTACTATATTTGCATGCTAATAATTTGATTATCAACATGAAAATATAGAACGTAGAAACCATTTGGAAGTTGGTTTTTTTAAATTCTTTTTTAAGAATAATGGACAAGGAGAAAATCAGGCAGCATGCATTTGCTGTCTGATTTTTGATTTTTACAAAACTTTGGGTTATTAATATTTTTTCAATAAAAATACCCTAATTTTGAGATTCATTATTTTAACAGCAATATCTATTATTTTAATATTTTATGAATATTCAAGAAACCATTCAGGCATTACGAGACGAACTTAACCAGCATAATTACAACTACTATGTTTTAGACAATGCCACCATTTCTGATTACGATTTTGATATTAAACTGAAAGAACTTCAGGATTTAGAAAACAAACATCCAGAATTTTTTGATGAAGATTCACCAACGCAACGTGTAGGTGGAGCTGTTACCAAGAATTTTAAAACTATTGCACATCAGTACAGAATGTACTCTCTTGATAATTCCTATTCAAAAGAAGATTTACTCGAATGGGAAAACAGAATTCAGCGTGTTTTAGGAAATGTTAATCTACAATATACCTGCGAATTAAAATACGACGGCGCTTCAATCAGTATTTCATATGAAAATGGAAAACTGATTCAGGCAGTAACGCGTGGTGACGGATTTCAAGGAGATGAGGTAACCAATAATATCAAAACCATTAAATCAGTTCCGTTGCGATTAAAAGGGGATTATCCTGAAAAATTCGATATTCGCGGAGAAATTATTCTGCCTTATGCCGGATTTGAAAAAATGAATCAGGAATTGATCGAAATTGGCGAAACACCCTATTCAAATCCAAGGAATACAGCATCTGGAAGTCTTAAATTACAAGACAGTGCTGAAGTTGCCAAACGTCCGTTAGAATGTTTATTGTACACCGTAGCAGGAAACAATCTATCATTTGCCACACAATTTGAAGGTTTAGAAGCAGCGCGCAGATGGGGGTTTAAAGTACCTGCCGAAGCAAAACTGGCTAATAATATGCAGGAAGTTTTCGATTTTATTGATTACTGGGATGTTCATCGTCATAAATTACCTTATGAAACTGATGGTGTTGTGATAAAAGTTAACAACATTCATTCACAGCAAGAATTAGGATATACTGCAAAATCACCTCGATGGGCAATTGCTTATAAATTCAAATCAGAACAAGTTTCAACTGTTTTAAAATCAATTTCATATCAAGTTGGACGTACAGGAGCAATCACACCTGTTGCAAATTTAGAACCTGTTCAGCTTGCGGGAACTATTGTAAAAAGAGCTTCTCTTCATAACGCAGATCAAATTCAAAAATTAGACATCCGATTAAACGATACCGTTTTTGTTGAAAAAGGAGGAGAAATCATTCCGAAAATCATTGCTGTAGATTTAGAAAAACGTCCTGAAAATTCCGAAGTAACGCAATACATCACTCATTGTCCAGAATGTCAGACTGAATTAGTTCGAAACGCTGGAGAAGCCAATCACTATTGTCCTAACTTTTACGGTTGTCCTCCGCAGATTATTGGAAGAATCCAGCATTATATTTCAAGAAAAGCAATGGATATTGAAGGACTTGGAGGGGAAACCGTAGCGCTTCTTTTTAAAAACAATTTAGTCCACAATTATGCTGATTTATACGAACTGAAAGTTTCAGATATTCTCCATTTGGAAAGAATGGCACAAAAATCAGCTGAAAATCTGGTAAACGGGGTTGAAAAATCTAAAGAAATTCCGTTTGAAAGCGTATTATTTGCTTTAGGAATCCGTTATGTAGGAGAAACTGTTGCCAAAAAATTAGCTAAACATTATAAAAATATCGACGCCTTAAGTCAGGCCTCTTTAATGGATTTAATTCTTGTTGATGAAATTGGAGAAAGAATCGCGAGAAGCGTTATCGAGTTTTTTGAAAATGAAGAAAATAAAATCATCATCGAAAGGCTTAAAAACTATGGAGTTCAATTTGAAATCGTAGAAAAAGTAAATCCAAATGCAACCGAAAAATTTGTGGGTAAAACCTTTGTGGTTTCTGGTGTTTTTGCACAATTTTCAAGAGATGAACTCAAAAAAGCAATTGAAGACAACGGAGGTAAAGTAGGAAGTTCAATTTCTGCCAAAACTGATTTTGTCGTGGCTGGAGATAATATGGGGCCTGCGAAACTTGAAAAAGCAACTAAACTAAATATTCCTATTCTGTCTGAAGAAGAATTTATAACTAAACTAAATGAAAGCGAATAAACCGTCGTTGATTTTATTTTTTTTAGCGCTGGTGTTGACAATTATTTTTGATTGGACAGAACAAGATTTTCTTGCTACCTATTCTAAAGCAATTGTCCTGCCATCGATATTTATTTATTTTTTAATCAGCAGGGAATTTAAAATAAGAAAAATTGAAGGTCTAATTTTTTTATTTTGTTTTATAGGGAATGTTTTTGATTTAATGGATGTCGAAATTTCAGAAATTGGCGGAGTCATCTGTTTTCTGATCGTGTATATGTTATTATTCAGACTTTTTATTACAGAACATCAAAAAATAAAACTCAAAAAGAAAGATATTCTTCCCGTATCAATTGTCATAATATTTATTGTATATCTGTTGATTTCAGTTTTGGCAATGAAACTTGATAATCTAGATAACTATAATTTTATATATGTTATTTACGGAATAGTTTTAAGCGTAATAAGCTACTTTTCGTTTGTAAGTTACATAACGAAAGGAACGTTTATTACGCTTTTAATGTCTCTTATGATGATGAGTTACATCTTGTCTGATATATTCTATATCTTCAACCAATACTTTTCCTATTCCGTTGTATTAGTATTAATACAAGACATTACACAAATCTTAGCTTATTATTTCATGGTAGAATATTTCCTTGAAAAAGCAAAGAGAAAAAAGAAAAGAATAGTTATACAATAATAGATCTAGCTTGATTAGTGTGAGCTTTATTGCTGTCAAAATAAAAATCAATTCGTCCTAAATTTATTCCATAACAGCCAACTTGGTTTACCAGTACATTTTCTCCGGCTTTGTTTTTTACAATTGTAGGTTTGTCAAGAAAAGTATGCGTATGCCCGCCAATAATCAAATCAATATCTTGGGTCAGTTCGGCAAACTTTAAATCAGAAATTTTAGAAGCATCATCTTTGTATTTGTAACCTAAATGAGAAAGACAAATTACCAAATCACATTTTTCCTCTTTCTTTAATAAACGAGTCATGTCTTGTGCGATTTCGACAGGATTATTATAAACCGTTTCTTTATATAATTGTTTGTCTACCAATCCATGAAGTTCGATTCCTACACCAAAAACGCCAACCTTAATACCGTTTTTATTGAAAATTTTATAAGGCTTTACAAGACCATTCATAACCGTGTTTTTGAAATCATAATTAGAACAAATGAATTCAAAAGTTGCATGCGGCATCTGAGCATATAAACCGTCAAGTCCGTTGTCAAAATCATGATTTCCTATAGTTGAAGCATCATATTTCATCATGCTCATCAATTTAAATTCAAGTTCACCTCCGTAATAATTAAAATAAGGAGTACCTTGAAAAATATCTCCGGCATCTAATAAAAGTACGTTTGGATTTTCCTGACGGATAGTTTCAATAAGAGCAGCTCTTCGAGAAACACCTCCCATATTTGGGTTACGAGGATCATCAGCAGGAAACGGATCGATATGACTGTGAACATCGTTTGTGTGAAGAATCGTTAAATGTTTAATTTCGTTATCGTTACTTTCAAAACTGCTCAATGATAAACCTAAGCTTAATAAAGCGGTACTTGCAGCAGTTTTTTCGATAAATTCTCTTCTTTTCATTTGGTATGTTTTTGGCGTAAAACGCTTGTATTTTTAAGTGTAAATTATTCTTCAGTAATTCTGATGTCTCTCGGCACTGGAATAGTATCAACTTCTTTAAAGTAATCAATTAATACATTTCGCAGTTTGTAATTCATATCATACTTCTGTATGTTTTTTGCGAAAAAATACATACTGTCACCGCCATTAGCTAAATAATCATTTGTAGCAACATAATATGTCTTGTTAACATCAAAAGGTTTTCCTTGTATTAAAATGTTTTTGGCAGTATTATCTTTTGCAATTGTAAAAGTCATGCCAGATAAAGGATGAGGTTTTTTCTCCTTAATAATATAAGCAGTCATTTCTAGAATCTGTTCTCCTTTTAAAGCCAGCACAACCATGTTGTTTTCAAAAGGCATAATTTCAAATGCAGATCTTGTTGTTACATTTCCTTTTGGTAAAATCGCTCTAATTCCGCCATGATTTAAAAAGCATAGATCAATTTCCTTTTTTTCTCTGATTTTAAAAACCTTATTACCTTGTTTTAAAGTAACGTCGGCCATTAAATTTCCAATCGTAGTCTGCCATTTTCCTGTACTTTTATCTAGCGTTTCAGGACAATAAGCAAGAACACTGTCTAAATCTTTATTGATATGATCGCGATAAGGTTTAATAAACTTTTCAATTTCAGGAGTTTCGGCACTGTTTTGTGTTACCGGAAGTTGTTTTCCTTCTACCTTATTTACATTGTAGGTCTTGTGACTGCAGGAAAATATTGAAAATACTGTTAAGAATATAACAAAAAGTTTTAAAAATCGGTTATACTTTTTTAGTTTTACCATTTTAAATGCGGCTTAAATAATTAATTTTGTAATTCGTAAAAGTACTATGTTTTTAGATTATATAAAGGAATTTTTTGTAAAAAAATCATTAAAAAATAACCTGAATAATGTCAAGAATGAAGTTTTTACAAGTAATATACAAACGATTGGTTTAGTGGTCGATGAAAGTAAATTTCGAGATTCAAAAACGTTAATAAAAGAACTGGTATCATACGGAATTGCACCCGAAAAGATAAAAATTATTGCGTACAGACGTAAATTCAAAAAAAAGAAAACCTATTCAAAACCTACATTTGGTAAAAAAAATATCAATTGGAAAGGAGAACTGACAGAACCTTTTTTAAAAGAATTTATCGAAACCGAATTTGACCTTTTGATAAGTTATTATGATGTAGAAAACATTGCTTTAATGATGGTAACAAGCAAATCAAAAGCCAGATTTAAAGTTGGTTTTTCATCTGTGAACACTAGATTAAACCGATGGATGTTTAACACGGCAATGGAAGAATACAAACTATTTGTATCTGAATTGTTCAAGTATTTAAAAAGTATAAAGTAAATTATAAAGAAAGATATGCAATCATTAATAGGAACAGGTGTTGCGCTTGTAACTCCATTTAAAAAAGACTTTTCAGTAGATATCGAAGCGTTGCAGCGAATCGTTAACTTTTCGATAGACGGAGGAGTTGAATATCTTGTGGTTATGGGAACAACAGCAGAAAATGCAACCCTGACGCAAGACGAAAAAGAATTAGTTATAAATACCGTTATAGAAGTAAATAAAGGAAGATTACCATTAGTTCTTGGAGTAGGCGGCAATAATACCATGCAGGTGGTTGACGAATTAAAAACCAGAGACTTTTCTCCTTTTGAAGCCATACTTTCTGTTTCTCCTTATTATAATAAACCAACACAAGAAGGAATTTATCAGCATTTTAAATCAATTGCAGAAGCTTCTCCTGTACCAGTAATTTTATATAACGTTCCAGGAAGAACGTCAAGTAATATGCTTCCTTCAACAGTAATTCGTCTGGCAAATGATTTTAAAAATGTAGTAGCGATTAAAGAAGCTGCAGGTGATGTGGTACAAGCTTTTAAAATTATTAAAGACGCACCAAAAGATTTTCTAGTTATTTCAGGAGATGATATGATTGCGCTTCCTATTGTTTTAGCGGGTGGAGCAGGAGTAATCTCGGTTATTGGTCAAGGTTTTCCAAAAGAATTTTCAGAAATGATTCGTTTGGGACTCAATAAAAAAGCAGCTGATGCGTTTAAAACACAATACTTTTTATCAGATTGTATCGATATGATTTTTGAACAAGGAAACCCAGCCGGAATAAAACAAGTTTTCCAAGCTCTGGGAATAGCTGATAATACAGTACGTCTGCCTTTGGTTTCTGTAGACGAATCTTTGGCAGAACGATTAAATGAGTTCGTCAAAAACAGTATAAAATAAGTGAAAGACTCTGTATTTTTGTACACGAAAAAAATATTTTGCAGTCGCTAAATTAATAACTAAATTTGCCACCGAAACTTCGGTGTGATTTTCTTTGGTGTAAAGTCTTAGAAGTCATAATAAAAGTAAGAAAATGAAAAAAGTAGTATCTCTATTAATTGTTGTTGTCCTTTTTTGCTCTTGCAGTGATTACCAAAAGGCATTAAAAAATGAAGACGTAGCAGCAAAGTTTGAAGTGGCGACAAAGATGTATGAGGCTGGAAAGTACAATAAAGCAATACGTCTTTTTGAACAATTAGCGCCTTCTTATAGAGGTAAGCCTCAGGCGGAAAAACTTTTTTACATGTTTTCACAGTCTTATTATAAGACAGAACAGTATTATTTAGCCGGTTATCAATTTGAAAGCTTTGTTTCGGGATATCCACGAAGCGAAAAAGTACAAGAAGCAGCTTTCTTGGGAGCTTACAGCTATTCAAAATTGTCTCCTGTTTACAGTTTAGATCAGGCAGATACAGTAAAAGCGCTAGAGAAATTACAGGCTTTTATAGATAATTATCCAAATTCAGAATATCTGGCTAAAGCAAATGAAACAGTTCAGGTGCTAAATGGAAAACTAGAAAAGAAAGCATACGAAAATGCGAAAGGATATAATACTATCTCAGATTATAAATCTGCTTTAGTAGCTTTTGATAATTTTATTGCTGATTTTCCAGGAACACCTTATAAAGAAGATGCATTGTTTTATAAATACGATTCAGCATACAAGTTAGCAATAAACAGTGTGCCATCAAAAATGGAAGAGCGTTTACATGTGGCACAAACAGCTTACGCTAATCTGTTGAAATTTAAAAGCGATACAAAATATAAAAAAGAGGCAGACGAAATGAATGCCAGAGTTGAAACAGATTTACAAAAATTTACTAAATAAAATAAAGTCATGGATTTAAAAAAGACGAATGCTCCTGTTAATACAATAACTTACAATAAAACAGTTATTGAAGAGCCAACAGGAAATGTGTATGAAGCAATTACCATTATGGCTAAAAGAGCAAACCAGATTAATTCTGAAATTAAAAAAGAATTAACTGAGAAATTAGAAGAGTTTGCGACTTACAATGACAGTCTTGAAGAAGTTTTTGAAAATAAAGAACAAATTGAAGTTTCTAAATTTTACGAAAAATTACCAAAACCACATGCTTTAGCAGTTCAAGAATGGTTAGACGGTAAAACTTACCACAGAAATTCAAACAAATAATAGTATAGTATAATGTCAGTTTTAAACGGGAAAAAAATTTTACTGGGGGTTTCCGGTGGAATTGCAGCGTATAAAACAGCCTCATTAGTACGACTTTTTATCAAAGCAGGTGCACATGTCCAAGTGATAATGACACCTGCTTCTAAGGATTTTGTAACCCCGCTCACGTTATCTACTTTATCAAAAAATCCTGTACATTCCAGTTTCTTTAATCAGGATGATGAAGATGCCGTATGGAACAACCACGTTGAACTCGCTCTTTGGGCAGATTTAATGCTGATTGCTCCTGCAACTGCCAATACCTTATCTAAAATGGCAACCGGCAACTGTGATAATCTTTTAATTGCAACCTATTTATCGGCTAAATGTCCAGTTTATTTTGCTCCTGCAATGGACTTGGATATGTATAAGCATCCTTCTACTATTTCTAGTTTTACAGCTTTAAAACAATTTGGAAATAGTATGATTCCAGCTGAAAAAGGAGAATTGGCAAGCGGTTTATCTGGCGAAGGCCGAATGGCTGAACCTGAGAATATTGTCGCTTTTCTTGAAGCAGATTTAGAAAGTAAACTTCCACTTAAGGGAAAAAAAATACTAATTACAGCTGGTCCAACATACGAAGCTATAGATCCAGTACGTTTTATAGGAAATCATTCTTCAGGAAAAATGGGATTTGATATTGCTAATGAAGCGGCAAATCTGGGAGCTGATGTAATTTTAGTTTCGGGACCCACGCATTTAAAAGTTAAAAATCCTTCTATCGAAGTTATAAATGTAGTTTCAGCGCAAGAAATGTATGATGCTTGTCATTTACATTTTGGCAATGCTGATGCAGCAATTGCGGCAGCCGCAGTAGCAGACTACAAACCTAAGGAAGTTGCTTTACAGAAGATTAAGAAAAATTCAAGTGAATTTTCAATTGAATTAGAGAAGACAAAAGATATTTTATCTTCATTAGGAAGTATCAAAGAAAAGCAGTTTTTAATAGGATTTGCTTTGGAAACTGAAAATGAAATTGAAAATGCTAAGTTGAAAATTCAGAAAAAAAACTTAGATTTGATTGTTTTAAATTCCTTACAAGATAAAGGTGCCGGATTTAAAAAAGAAACCAATAAAGTGACCTTTATTGATAAAGATTTTAAAATCGAACCAATGGAATTAAAAACAAAAGAATTAGTTGCAGTCGATATTTTAAGCAGACTGATTTTGCATTTTTCGAAATAGCAGTATTTATAAATTCTCAGTAGAATTAAGCTTCACTCATAAAACATAGTTGATATGAATAAGATAGTTACATTTTTAGTATTCTTTATTTTTGGCTTTACTCAGGCGCAACAGCTAAATTGTACAGTAACTATTAACACTGAAAGATTGCCAAATGCCAATCAGCAGATTTTTAAAACACTTCAGACTTCGCTGTCAGAATTTGTTAATAAAACAGATTGGACAGGTTCTTCCTTAAAACAAAACGAACGAATCAATTGTTCAATGTATATCACATTGTCTTCTTATAGTTCAGACCAGTTTACAGGAACTATTCAAGTGCAGTCTTCAAGATTGATTTTTAATTCGACCTATTCGTCACCGGTTTTAAATTTTAATGATAAAGATTTTAACTTCCGTTATACAGAATATGAACCTTTATTATTCAACCCAACTGTTTTTGAATCCAATTTAATATCAGTTGTATCATTTTACAGTTATATAATTTTAGGGATGGATGCGGATACGTTTCAAATGGGAGGAGGAGACCAATATTTTCAAACAGCTCAGAATATTGCAAACGTAGCCCAGCAAGGCGGTTTTAAAGGATGGACACAAACAGATGGACTTCAAAACCGTTATTATTTAATAAACGATATGCTTTCGCCAATGTACAGTGATATTCGTCAGACTATCTTTGCTTATCATACGGCTTTAGATGGAATGACTGCTGACTTAAAATCATCAAAAGAAAAAGTAAAAAATGCAATAATACTAGTTGCAAAAGTAAATTCAGTAAGACCAAATGCATTTTTAACCCGAGTTTTTTTTGATGCAAAATCAGATGAAATCGTTTCTATATTTTCAGGAGGACCAAGCATTCCTGTTACTGACCTTACAGATGTTTTAAATAAAGTTTCGCCTTTAAATTCAGCTAAATGGTCACAAATTAAGTTCTAAATACTTGATTTTTAATTTTCTTTATAACCCTTTTATCTTATTTATCCTTTATGATCACTTCACTGTCAATTAAAAATTATGCACTTATTGAAAAACTTTCTATAGATTTTTCAAAAGGTTTTTCGATAATTACAGGTGAAACGGGTGCAGGTAAATCTATTATTTTAGGAGCAATCGGACTTGTTTTAGGAAAAAGAGCCGATTTAACTTCTTTAAAGAATAAAGAAGAGAAATGCGTTATAGAAGCTCAATTTGATATTTCTAAATACAATTTAAAAGAGTTTTTTCAAGCCAATGATCTTGATTATGAAGATGAAACTATTATTAGACGCGAAATTCTGCCTTCTGGAAAATCGCGTGCTTTTATAAATGATAGTCCGGTAAATCTTCAGGAATTACAGGATTTAAGCTTATTTTTAATTGATATCCACTCACAGCAGCAAACACAAGAACTTTCAGATGAAAGTGTTCAGTTTAAAATAATCGATGCAATTTCTAATAATGCTGAAACCATTTCGGATTATCAGAAATCATTAAAAATTTACAAATCAGAGAAGTCGAAATTAAATGCACTTCTTAAAAAACAAAGTGATTCTGGAAAAGAACAAGAGTACAACACTTTTTTACTGAATGAATTAGTTTCGGCAAAACTAAAATCAGGCGAGCAAGCAGAACTTGAAGCTGATTATGAAAAGCTGAACAATGTCGAAATCATTAAAGAATCAATTGATAAATCTCTTGCGATTGCAAATGAAGAACAGTTTGGTGTATTTCATAACTTAAATGAAATCAAAACCGCACTGCAGAAAATTGCTCCTTTTTCAACAGAATACCAAAGTTTGTTTGAAAGAATAACAAGTCTCTCTATTGAATTTGATGATATTTCTAAAGAACTTCAAAACTCTTCAGAAAAATTATTAAACGATCCAGAACAACTTGAATTGGTAAGTCAGAAACTGCAGTTGATTTTTAATTTGCAGAAAAAACATCATGTAGATTCAGTTGATGAATTACTTCAAATTCAAGCCGATTTAGGAAATACACTTTTAGAATTGGATAATATTGAAGAAGAAATCGAAACATTATCTAAATCAATTGAACAAAAAGAAAATGAATTAAATGAATTGGCAGGTGTCATTCATGAAAGCAGAATACAAGCAATTCCGGTTTTATCAGATAAATTAATAGCGATATTAGAAACTTTAGGAATGCCAAATGCTCGTTTTAAAATTGAACTTACTACTGTTGATACGTATTTCCAAAACGGTAAAGACGAATTACAGTTTCTATTCTCGGCCAACAAAGGAAGTGATTTTGGATTGTTGAAAAAAGTAGCTTCAGGAGGAGAAATGTCTCGTATTATGCTGGCAGTAAAAGCAATACTGGCTCAATATTCAAAACTTCCAACATTAATTTTTGATGAAATTGATACAGGAGTTTCGGGTGAAATTGCAATTAGAATGGGCGAAATCATGAAAGAAATGAGTAAAACAATGCAGATTTTTGCCATTACACATCTTCCGCAGATTGCTGCTAAAGGAGATTCACATTTTAAAGTATCTAAATCAACAATTGATAACGATACCCAATCAGAATTAAAACTTTTATCGCAAGACGACCGAATTATTGAAATTGCACAAATGTTATCGGGGGCAAATATTTCTGATTCGGCATTAAATCATGCGAAAGAGTTGTTAAACTAAAAATAATTATGGAAAGTTTAAGTTTCTATGAAAATCAGTTTATAAAAGCCGATGGATTAATTTCTGAAGGCGATACCGCAGGAGCAAAAGAAGTTTTAGAAGAAATTTTGGCCCAGTATCCTGATTTTGGAAAAGCACACAACCATTTAGGATGGATTCATTATAATAAACTGAGTAATTATGACAAAGCAATTTATCATTATAAATTAGCAATGAAATTTGATCCTAAATATCCTGCCTCATATTTAAATTACACATATTTGCTGGTTGATATTGGAAGATATTCAGAAGCCAAAGAACATATTGCTCATACATTTGAAACGCTGGAAAATGCCGATTACTGTTCGTATAACAGTGAGTTAGCCCGAATTGCGGAATATGAAGGGGATTATATACTGTCGTACAGATTGTATAAAGCCGCTCAAAAAAATGCTTTAAACCCAAATTTTATTGATAATATGGCTGCCAACATGAAAAGAGTTTATCATAAAATGTCTATTTTTGAAAAATTAAAACTAAAATTCAAATAATACAAAAAATTACAAGATGATTATAGAACCTAGAATGAGAGGATTCATTTGTTTGACTGCCCACCCAGAGGGAGCTGAACAAAATGTTAAGAATCAAATTGAATATGTAAAATCAAAAGGTGCAATTGCCGGAGCAAAAAAAGTATTAGTTATTGGTGCTTCAACAGGTTTCGGGTTAGCTTCAAGAATTACAAGCGCTTTTGGATCTGATGCTGCTACAATTGGTGTATTTTTTGAAAAACCACCTGTAGAAGGGAAAACGGCTTCTCCAGGATGGTACAATTCTGCTGCATTCGAAAAAGAAGCTCATAAAGCTGGTTTATATGCAAAAAGTATCAACGGAGATGCTTTTTCTAATGAAATTAAAAGAGAAACTCTTGATTTAATAAAAGCTGATTTAGGGCAAGTTGACCTTGTAATTTATAGTTTAGCTTCACCAGTACGTACCAATCCAAATACTGGAGTAACGCACCGTTCAGTTTTAAAACCAATCGGACAAACTTTTAGTAATAAAACAGTTGATTTTCATACAGGAAAAGTTTCTGAAGTTTCTATCGCTCCCGCTAACGAAGAAGATATCGAAAATACAGTTGCAGTAATGGGAGGCGAAGACTGGGCAATGTGGATTGAAGCTTTAAAAAATGAAAATTTATTAGCTGATGGCGCTATTACAGTTGCTTATTCTTATATTGGACCTGCGCTAACAGAAGCAGTTTACCGTAAAGGAACTATTGGTCGCGCAAAAGATCATTTAGAAGCGACTGCATTTACAATTGCTGATTCTCTAAAATCTATTGGTGGAAATGCTTATGTTTCGGTGAACAAAGCGTTAGTAACTCAAGCAAGTTCTGCGATTCCTGTAATTCCGTTATATATTTCTCTTTTATATAAAATCATGAAAGAAGAAGGAATTCACGAAGGTTGTATCGAGCAGATACAGCGTTTATTCCAAGACAGATTATACAATGGTTCTGAAGTTCCAGTTGATGAAAAAGGAAGAATTAGAATTGATGATTGGGAAATGCGTGAAGATGTTCAGGAAAAAGTGGCTAAACTATGGTTAGAAGCTACAACAGAAACATTGCCAGCTATTGGAGATTTAGCAGGGTACAGAAGCGACTTCCTTAATTTATTCGGATTTGAATTTGCTGGAGTAGATTATCAAGCCGATACAAACGAAGTAGTAAATATCGAAAGTATCAAATAAAAAATAAATTTTACAGACAAAGAACCATCAACCCAAAAGTTGATGGTTTTTTTGTGGAATATACTATATCTTTGTTAAAATTTTTTCACATTAAAAATATACCATTAAATACAGTATTCCCGTTATGATTTTTTCTTTAATTATTCCCGTGTATAATCGTCCGGATGAAGTTGATGAACTTTTAGAGAGCCTTACAAAATCAGATTATGATGAACCTTTTGAAATTGTTCTTATAGAAGACGGTTCGACAATTCCTTGTAAAGATGTTGTAATGAATTATCAGGGAAAATTAAATATCTCCTATTATGTAAAACCAAATTCAGGACCGGGAGATTCAAGAAATTTCGGAATGCAGAAAGCAAGAGGTGATTATTATATCATTTTTGATTCAGACTGTATTATTCCGCCAAACTATTTAAGTGAAGTGCGAAAAGCGTTAAATGAAAAATACGTTGACTGTTTTGGAGGTCCCGACAGAGCGCTTAAAAGTTTTTCCAGCATTCAAAAAGCGATTAATTTCGCGATGACCTCGTTTTTAACAACAGGAGGAATCCGTGGAGGATCTGAAAAAATCAATAAATTCCAGCCAAGAAGCTTTAATATGGGGATTTCAAAAAAAGCTTTTGAAGTTTCTAAAGGTTTTGGAAACATACATCCAGGTGAAGATCCTGACTTATCTATTCGTTTATGGAATCTGGGATTTGAAACACGTCTTTTTTCTGAGGCTTATGTGTATCACAAACGTAGGATTGACTGGGAAAAATTCTCTATCCAAGTCAAGAAATTTGGCATCGCAAGGCCTATTTTAAACAGCTGGTATCCAGAACATAATAAACTTACTTTCTTCTTTCCAACTGCATTTATATTGGGATTATTATTAGCTTTTTTACTATTAATTTTCAATATTGATATTTTATTACAATTATATTTTGTATATTTCGTTATAATTTTTCTTACAGCAAGTATTCAAAATAAAAGCATCAAAATCGGTTATTTGTCTGTCATTGCTGTCTGGAAACAATTTTATGGTTATGGAACTGGTTTTCTGGAATCTTATGTAAAAATTATTTTACTAAAGAAGAAACCACAAGAAGCATTTCCGCGTATGTTTTTTAAAATATAGTATGACAAAAGTTATTGGCTTAACCGGCGGAATAGGAAGTGGTAAAACGACTATTGCAGGTTTTTTTAACGAAATGGGAATTCCCGTTTATATTGCTGATGATGGAGCAAAAAGGGTAATGCAGTCTGCAGAGATTATTGAAGCCGTTAAAACAACTTTTGGAGAGTCGCTCTTTGATAATAATGTTTTAAACAGATCAAAACTGGCTGAAATAGTATTTAAAGATGCCGATAAGCTCGCTAGATTAAATTCGATAGTACATCCGGCTGTTAAAAAAGATTTTGAATCATGGCTTTTAGAACATCAAAGCTGTGAATATGTAATCTATGAAGCCGCAATACTTTTTGAAAGCGGAAGATATAAAGAATGCGATTATATAATAACGGTTACAGCACCGGAAGAAATAAGGATAGAAAGAGTTATAAAACGAGATAATACCACAAGAGAAAACGTCATAAATAGAATGAAAATGCAGTGGAACGACGAAAAACGAATTTCTTTAAGCAATTTTGTTATTAATAACAGTAATCTTAAAATTGCTAGAGAAGAAGTTGTTGAAATTCTTAAAATTTTGAAAATAAAACAAAATCAGTCTTAAATGTTAATATTTGGTTAATGTATTATTTAGTATATTGTTAAAATATTAATTTTGTTTCGATGAATAAATTATTTTTTAGAGTACTTGTTTTACTGATGAGTTTATCCTTGATAGGAATAATTCTAGTGCAGGTATATTGGTTCAATTCTTCGTTCAAAAACAACGACGAACAGTTTAAATACCACGTTACACAGGTTATTGGTAATGTTGCCGATAAATTGGAAAAACAAGAATTGTATAACTACTATGTTGATTATAATAATCTAAAAAAAAGTACAGGCAAAGACCCCAAAAAAGAAGACCTGCTTGAAGTTTATTATGTTCAGAGAAATACAAAAACAAATAAAACGATAGTATACTCAAACACCTTATCATCTGAAGATTACGGTATAAATAATTCATTATTTAACAAAAAATTTTCAAGTGACAGGTTTAAAAGCTTCAATTCAAAAAGAGTAACAGAAGTTTACAGTAACAACAATTTAATCGATCAGAACTCTTTAAGTCAAAGTGTTATTCCAGATTTAAAAATCGAAAAATCAGGAAGCTTAGAAATGTTAAGTAAAGTTCAGAGAGAAATTGCAGTAAAAGATTTTACTGATGTACTTCCAATTGAAGAAAGAGTTTCTAGAGACAAATTGCAAAGTTTATTAAAAAAAGAATTAGCTGAATATGGCGTAAAAACCAAATTTGAGTTTGGTGTACTAAATAATGGTTTGCCAACGAAAATTAAATCAGATAATTTTCATTACGATAAAGATGCAAGTTATCAAGTGCCCGTATTCACGGATAATGAAGGAAACAGTAAATATGAATTGTATATTACTTTTCCAAACAAAAAGAAGTTCTTATTGTCTGAATTGTTGAGTATCACTATTTTATCAATAGTTTTTACTTTGATTATAATTGTGGCCTACACAAGTGCATTAAATCAGTTATTACGTCAGAAACATATTTCTGAAATCAAAACCGATTTTATTAATAATATGACGCATGAGTTTAAAACGCCAATTGCTACTATCAACTTAGCGTTAGATGCAATTAGAAGCCCAAAAGTAATTGAAGATAAGGAAAAGGTATATCGTTACCTTCAAATGATAAGAGACGAAAACAAAAGAATGCATGCACAAGTTGAGAATGTACTGCGTATTTCAAAACTTGAAAAAAGAGAACTTGATATAACTAAAGAACCTACAGTAATTACAGATATAATTGATGACGCTATCGAGCACGTAAATTTAATTCTGGAAGACCGACAAGGTACAGTTGTAAAACATTATAACGCAGCAAGAACAACCTGTTTGATTAATGAAGTTCATTTCACAAACGTATTGGTTAATATTTTAGAAAATGCTATAAAATATTCTCCTGATACCCCGGAAATTGAAATTTTTACAGAAAATGTAAAAGACATGATTCTGATAAAAGTAAAAGATCACGGTTTGGGAATGAGTAAGATAGCTCAAAAACGAGTGTTTGAGAAATTTTACAGAGAACATACCGGTGACCTTCATAATGTAAAAGGGCATGGTTTAGGATTAGCTTATGTAAAAAGAATCGTGGAGGACCACAACGGTCAAGTATATGTAGAAAGCGAAAAAGGAAAAGGTAGCACCTTTATAATAAAAATACCATTAATAAATTAAAATATGGAAAATACTAACAAAAGAATACTTTTAGTAGAAGATGACCTAAATTTCGGGGCAGTTCTTAAAGATTATCTAATGTTAAATGACTTTGAAGTTACTTTAGCTAAAAACGGTATGGAAGGTTTCGAAAAATTCAAGAAAGACGTATATGATTTATGTATTCTTGACGTAATGATGCCTTATAAAGATGGTTACACTTTGGCCAAAGAAATTAGAGAGAAGAACAGTGAAGTGCCAATTATCTTTTTAACAGCTAAATCTATGAAAGAAGATGTGTTAAAAGGATACAAAGCTGGTGCAGACGATTATTTAAATAAACCTTTTGATTCAGAAGTTCTTTTAATGAAAATTAAAGCAATCATTCAAAGAAAATCTGCTGATACAAAAGCTGAACAAGTACAATTTGAATTTAATATTGGTAAATTCCACTTAAATTCAAAACTAAGATTCTTGACTTTCCAAGATGAAGAGCCAATTAAATTATCTCCAAAAGAAAATGAATTGCTTAAAATGCTTATTCTTCATGAAAATGACTTAATGCCGAGAGAATTAGCTCTAACAAAAATCTGGAGAGATGACAACTACTTTACTTCAAGAAGTATGGATGTGTACATCGCTAAATTGAGAAAATACCTTAAATCTGATGAAGATGTTGAAATTTTAAACATTCACGGAGAAGGTTTCAGATTAGTGGTAAAAAGCAAAGTTTCTGAATAATTATTCACCGAAAAATATATAAGCCCTGAGAAATCAGGGCTTTTTTTATGCCATTAACTGAAAATATTTTTTGAACTTTTTTTGATTTTAATGTATTGATTTTTAAAATCTTACTGTTAATTATGAAAACGGTTTAGCTATACTGGATTTTTATTTTGATGAATTTTCTTAAAAATAATTTGGAAAATCGAAAAAGTATTTTGAATATTTGCACACGAAAAAATTAGTAACCCTTTAAAACGAAGAAATAGTGTTTGTACTTACATTGACATCTCAGAGCTTTACACCAAATGGATTTGGTGAAGCAATTCTTCGTGGCTTATTTCAATCTTAGAAATATACTTTTAGATATATAAAAAAGCCCGAAGACAATACGTTTCGGGCTTTTTTTTTATTCTAGACTCTTCAAAATTTTCCCGAACATCGATTTTTAGTATTTATCCGTCAGGATAAAATGGTATGCCTTTTTGGCTATTAATTTAATGCACGATAATTTTTTATGGAAAATTATACGGTAGATGAGTATGCTTTATGCACTCGTTTTAAAAGTAAAAGAAAAAAGAAAAGATTAGTAAAGGAAGATTTTGATAAACAATTAATTCAGTTAAGAAAACTTGAAAAAGAACTTTGGAACAAACGACGTGATTTGCCGTTAGTTCCTCTCGAAGTACCCTATCAAAAAGGTTGGCAGCGAAATTTTAAATTAAGAGATGATGTTGCCAAATCAAGCGAAGCTCCATTTTACATAGAATTATTGGAAAAAATAAATACATGGCAGTTTTCATCTGAAAAAGCTTTTAAAAGAAAGAAAAAGAGAAAAAGAAAATATGTTTATGTTGAAAAATTCCAAACTGTAAAAGAATTTTCAGAATGGGAATGGAAAAGTTCAAAGTTAGAATTGACCGAAAAAGAAAAAGCGCATTTTTATAGAAGAGAGCGCTGGTGTAGTAACTGGAAACAATATAGAATTCATTATGTATTTAATGAGCCTTGGCGATATGTACTTCGTGTTAGTCCATATATGATAACACACACCAAAATGGTCGATTCGGATTTAGAAAGTCAAATTCAACTTATTGAAAATTATATTGTGAATCATCATTTAAGAGAAAAAATAAACAGATTAGTTAATGGATATTCTAATACTTGGAAATTTTATAGAAAAGAAAACCCAAAAGAGAAAAATCCAATTAAAAATAAAAGTCTGCATGCTTTGTATCAGCAATATGCAGATGAAATGATAGAAAATCATGGGAAATAAACTAACTGGAAAAGACCTGATTAAATTAGGTTTTCCAAAGAACAATTCAATAAATATCGCCTTAGGGCAGATAAACAGATATAGAAAAAGAGAAAAAAAAGAATCTATTCTAACAGAAGCAAAAGACGTGCTGTTAAATCCTGAAAAATATGAAGGAAACGGAACGTGGGGAAAAGTTGCTGAAGGTTTAATAAAACCCGTACAGGTAAGAATGCATCAGCTTAAAACAACGAGATCGCCTTTTACCATTTTCGGTGAAAATGAAATCGACCAGCAAGCAAAATTTCAATTGTATGATTCTTTGAAACTGCCAATTTCGGTTGCTGGAGCTTTAATGCCAGATGCGCATTCGGGTTACGGTCTGCCAATTGGCGGTGTGTTAGCTACTGATAATGCTGTTATTCCATATGGAGTTGGTGTTGATATTGGATGCCGAATGAGTCTTTCAATTTTTGATTTACCAGCTTCTCATTTTAAAGGAAGAGAACATCAACTAGAAGCCATTTTAAGAGATAATACAAAGTTCGGAATGAACGAAGTGCAATCGTCTAGAGTCGATCATGAGGTTTTTCATAAAAGCGAATTTCAAGACATTCCGTTGTTAAAGAATCTTTTACCAAAAGCATATAAGCAATTGGGAAGTTCTGGTGGAGGAAATCATTTCGTAGAGTTCGGAATCGCTAAAATTGACAATCCAGAGAACGAATGGAAACTGGAAAAAGGAGAATATTTTGCCGTTTTATCACACAGCGGTTCTCGTGGATTGGGTGCTAACATAGCCAAACATTACACGTATCTGGCAGCTAAACAATGTCCGTTACCCAAAAATGTGCAGCATTTAGCTTGGCTAGATTTGAATACACACGATGGTCAGGAATATTGGCTGGCAATGAATTTAGCAGGAGAATATGCAAAAGCCTGTCATGATGATATTCACAGACGAATTGCTAAAGCGATTGGAAAAAGAGTAGTGGTTACGATTGAAAACCATCACAATTTTGCATGGAAAGAAATGGTAAACGGTCAGGAATGTATTGTACACCGAAAAGGAGCAACACCTGCAGGCGAAGGCCAGCTTGGGATTATTCCGGGTTCGATGACAGCGCCAGGATTTATTGTGAAAGGAAAAGGAAATGCAGAAAGTTTGAATTCGGCTTCGCATGGTGCTGGACGTTTGTTTTCGAGAGCAAAATGTAAAAGCAGTTTTACACAAAGTCAGATTAAAAAAGAATTGAAAAAACATGACGTGACTTTAATCGGCGGTAATATTGATGAAGCTCCAATGGCTTACAAAGACATCACAAAAGTAATGGCAAACCAAACGGAATTAGTTGAAGTTTTAGGAACTTTTACACCTAGAATTGTTAGAATGGATCGCTAAAATGAAAAGATTATGGAAAGATTTCAGGATGAAAATAAAATTTTATGGAGTTTTAGTAGTGAAATTTTGGTAAAATGCCCAAAATGTGAATTCAAAGCTGCTGTAAAACAAGAATTAAAGGAAGAATGCGAATGTGGAAGATGTCACAGTAAAGTTTTTGAATGCAAAAATTGTTTTTATAAACTACAAGAACCAATCTATCAATACATTGCGTATGGGAAAGCATACTGTAACAATTGCTTCGAAAAATTTGAATATGAGTCACAACCATTAAAAGAAGAACCAGAAAAATACAAGACAAAATGTCCATATTGTAGATTTCAGGAAGAATGGGAGCCAAAAATAAAAGTAATTTTTGGGAATCCACAAATATCAGATGGACTAAGAAGAGATCAATGGTACGGTTTATCACTTTGGTTTCAAAAAGAAGTTGGTGGAAATCTTTTTTGGGCTTACAATTTAGAGCATATTGAATATTTGGAAAGGTACATCAAGGCTGATTTAAGAGAAAGACCCTTTACGAAAGGTTTTAATATGACTATGGTGGCGAGATTGCCACAATTTATAAAAGCAGCAAAAAATAGAGAAAAGCTGCTCAAAATTTTAAAGAAATGGAAAGAATAATTCAAATAACAGCGGGTCGCGGACCTGCAGAATGCACTTGGGTTGTTGCCCAAGTGCTTAAAAAAGTACTCGAAGAAGCGCAGGAGCATCGACTGGAAACAGTTTTACTGCAAAGAGAAGCAGGAACTGAAAATGGAACTGTTGAAACAGCTTCGATTGCAGTTAAAGGAAAAAATGCAGATCAGTTTGTGAATTCTTGGATAGGAACGGTTCAATGGATTGGTCAAAGCCAGTTTAGAAAAATGCACAAACGCAAAAATTGGTTTATCGACATATTTGAAATCGAACAGCAAAAGAACAGTTTGTTTTCGGAAAATGATATTCAGTATCAAGCTATGCGAAGCTCTGGAGCAGGTGGACAGCATGTTAACAAAGTGAGTTCTGCGATTCGAGCGACTCATATTCCAACAGGAATTGCCGTTGTGGCAATGGACAGCCGTTCGCAGCATCAGAACAAAAAACTGGCAACAGAAAGATTAATTAAAAAACTAGAAGACGAGAAATTGCTTCAGCTTAAAAATCATGTGGGAAAACAATGGGAAAATCAGCTTAATGTGCAGCGTGGAAATCCTGTGAGAGTTTTTACTGGAACTGATTTTAAAAAGAACAAAGTGGAGAAAAGTTACAAAGGAACTCGTCAGAAATTAAAAAACGATTTACGAAATGAAAACAATTGATAAATACCTTTTTCAAGCTTTAGATAATTATCCGTATTCGCTTGAAGAAACTATTGAATCTTTGGATTATGCTTTTTCTTATGATTCGAAAAATACAATGGTTCTGTGTTTGTACGGAAGAATTCAGGCTGAGCATTTGATGAATTATGAAGAAGCTAAATCGTATTTTCAGGAAGCTTTAGCGATTAATATTCATGCTTTTGAAGTTTATCCGCATTATTTGCAGACTTTAATTTTAAACGAAGATTACGAAGAAGCTCAAAAATTAATTGATTTTGCTTTTACTATTAAAGGAATTAATAAGTCGGTAATTTTTGTAAAGAAAGCCATTCTTTTAGAGGTTCAGCATAAATTTAAAGAAGCTTTGAAAGTAATTAAACAAGCAAAGTTATATTCTATTCAGCACGATTATGACACTGGAATTAGCGAAGTTGAAAAGCGAATTAAAGATAAAGTTGATTTGTTGAAAAAGAAGAAGCCTAAAAAAGAGAAGAAAGACTCTAAAAAGAAATCGAAATGATTTTAAATAAAAAACGATGCAATTTGCATCGTTTTTTATTAGGTCCAATTTCCTGCAAGGTTTTTAAAACCTTGTAGGTATTTTTAGTTTTATATTAAAAATTAAATTTGAAGATCACTATAAAATAATAGACCTACAAGGTTTTAAAAACCTTGTAGGAATCACGTAATTTATTTCCAGTGCAATTCTAATGCAAAGCAATTTTTATCTCCTTTTGTAATACTGAAAGTTGTTGCAGAATGATCTTCATTATCACTTTCGTGAATAACGACTTGATCGTTTAGAGAAAGCTCTTTTAAAAAGTTCATTTCAAAACTTTTTACTTCTTGTTTCAAAATTCTTTTTGCATCAACATGATCGAGACACCATTCTAAGTATTTTACATTATTGGCATGATTTACAATATCTAAATCAGATAAATAAACGGTTTTTTCAAAAACAGATTCTTTTTCAGGATTGATATTTATTTTGGAGAAACCTTCGGCAGTAGCACGGTTTTCTGGGAAAAGTTCAAAATGTTCAAAAGGTAAAGCCAAAGCTTCTGGACGACGTGCTTTGGTATTGAAAACAGCCCAATACGTTTCGCTTCCCACAATCTTTTTGCCGTTTACATACATTTCTAGTGCACGAACAGAACGTGAATTTTCAAGACTGTTAATCCATGTTTTTACCGTTACAACATCCTGCCATTTTGGTAAAGCCGTTATTTCGACACGCATTCTGCTTAAAACCCAAGCCTGATCAAATTCCTGCATATCTGTAAAACTGATTCCGCCAACTTCAGAATGCGCTGCTGCGGTTAATTGTAAAAGATTGCATAAATCGGTGTATTTTAAGTAACCGTTTGGTGTACACTGTGTGAAATTGATTTCCCAGTCTTTACTTAAAACGGATGTGAAATTTGGTGATATTGGCATTTCTAAATTTAGATTTTAGATTGTTGATTTTAGATTTTTGGAGGAGAGAACAAAGAATATAGAACAAAGAGAAAATATTATTTTGTTTTATCTTCAATGTAATTTATGATTTGTTTTCTATCTAACGCATAATCAAACCATTTGGTGTTTTCGTTTCGTTTGAACCACGTTAATTGTCTTTTTGAAAATCGTCGTGTGTTCTTTTTGATTTCTTCAATTGCGAAAGGCAAAGTGAATTCTCCGTCAAAATAACTAAATAATTCTCTATAACCGACAGTTTGTAAAGCATTTAACTCTTTGTTAGGATAAAGCTTTTCTGCTTCTTTTAGCAAACCTTCATTCATCATAATGTCTACGCGCTGGTTGATTCTGTTGTAAATTATTTCTCTGTCGGCGTCTAAACCAATTAAAATAGGAGTGAAGTTTCGGTTGTTTTTCTTTAAGTTTAAAAATGAAGAATAAGGTTTTTGCGATCCAATGCAAACTTCTACAAAACGCATCATTCGCTGCGGGTTTTGTAATGTCTGCGAATTTTCAATGGTTATTTTTTGATAATAATCTGGATCTAAACTTTGTAATTGTTCCTGAAGATATTCGATTCCGAATTTTTCGTAATTGGAATTTACTTCTGAGCGAACTTCTGGTGCGATTTCAGGAAATTCATCAAAACCTTTTAAAACCGCATCGACGTATAAACCTGATCCGCCAATTAGGATAGCAAAATCATTATTTTGGTATAATTCTTCTAGTTTTGAAAGTGCTTCTTTTTCGTAATCACCTACAGTATAGTTTTCGAAAATGGATTTATTTTGAATGAAATGATGTTTTGCAGCGTTTAATTCTTCTTGACTTGGAACAGCGGTTCCAATTGTCATTTCTTTAAAAAACTGACGGCTGTCGCAGGAAATAATTTCGCATTTAAAATGTTGTGCCAAAGCAATGCTCAGGGCTGTTTTCCCGATAGCTGTTGGTCCGACGATTGTTATTAGGTATTTCATATTTTTTAGCCCAGATGGAAATGGAAACCCCGGACTTATATTTGTTTGTTTTTTTTGAAATAAAAGAGCGACCAGCGGAAGCTCCTTTTATGACTTTAAAAAACAACAAAGATAAGGAGGAGTTGCAATGTACAGCTGGATTAGCTTCATAAATTAATTATTAGACAATTCTGTTCCGCATTCGTGGCAATATTTAGCACTATCGAAGTGAACTTGTGCCTGACATTTTTTACAAGTTTTTTTAGTGTTTACGGAATTGTTATTGAGGCTTTTTTTGGCAAATTCGGCAGTTACGATTCCGGTTGGTACTGCGATAATTCCGTAACCTAAAATCATCACCAATGCTGCAATAAATTGCCCTTGTGGAGTTTGAGGCGAAATGTCTCCGTAACCAACTGTCGTTAAAGTTACAATTGTCCAATAAATTGCCATAGGGATACTTGTAAATCCTGATTCTTTACCTTCCACTAAATACATTATTGACCCAATGATAATGGTACTGATTAAAACGAAGTAAATAAAAACGAGAATTTTTTCTTTGCTGGCATCAATAGCTTCTTTTAATTGTAGTGATTGATGTGAAATTTGAGGAAGATGCAAAATTTTGAATAATCGAAGGAAACGCAATGCTCTGACAATTGATAAAATACTCGCTCCTGGAAAAAATATCGATAAATACATGGGCAAAACCGCTAGTAAATCGATTATTCCGTAAAAGCTGAAAATGTATTTAACGGGTTTTTGGATGGAAATAATTCGCAAAATATATTCGATAGTGAAAAATATCGTAATTACCCATTCGCATATCCACAATTGATAATGATATTTGGAACTTATTCCTTGAACAGTGTCAAGCATTATTAATAAAACGCTCAGTAATATTAAACCTAAAAGAACTAAATCGAACATTCGTCCTAATATAGTATTGGTTCCATATAGAATAATTTTGACCTTTTCTCTGAAGAGTTCGTATTGTGATTTTTTCTTTTTCATATCCTTAAAGATAATGAAAGTTTTGTTTTGTTAAAAGTGAAGTATTTTTAAAGACTTGCTTTTGCGGATATAATTTTGAATGATATTTTTTACATCACGATTGTGCTGCATGGGAATCAAGATGTTTTTTAAAATATCGATATTGGTGATTTGGTAATTTAAATCGTAATAAGCGTATCCTTTATAAGTTCCGTCTTCAATTAAAATTGCGCTTCTTTCGTTCACATTTCGGCCTCTGTCGATTAAGACCATATTTTTGTTTTCGAAACTGTTTTCGGCTATGAATTGCTGTACTCTTAAATTGTAAACTTCTGGTGTGATTTCGCCAATGCAGGCTCCATCACATTCTTTAATTTTATATTGAAAACATTCTTTTTTGGTTTCATACAAACCCGTTAATTTTTGGCACAAATGATATTTTGCCGTAAATCGGAAAAGGGTATTTTTGCCTTCCTGTAAAGAAACAAACGATGCGATTTCTTTTCTACGTCCATCTGCTTTTTCAAGCCTTAGATTAATGTATCCATTTGTGTCCTTTTCGGCATATAAGGCGAAAGGAAAAACGGTTTTCTTTTGTGAACGATTGTATCTTGGGCGGTTGATTTTTACTTCTTGACTTTCTTTTAAAAGTGCAATTAATTCGCTTCCAGTCTCATCATATGTTATAGTAAAAACTTCGGCTTGAATTCTTTTACTTTTAGTGGTTATGCCGGTAAAATGCTGATTGATTCTTTTTTTGATGTTTTGGCTTTTGCCAATATAAATTAAAGTACCACTTTCGTTATAAATGTAATAAACGCCGGTTCTAGTTGGCATTTGAGTTAAAATGTCTAAAAATTTAGGAGCGATTCCTTTTTCAACTTCGAGTTTTATAAAATCTTTTACGATAGTTTTCTCGGTATCTTTTTCTAAAAGCATTTTAAAAAGCTTTGTAGTAGCCATAGCATCTCCGCTGGCGCGATGTCTATCTGCCATTGGAATTCCAAGTGCGCGCACTAGTTTCCCTAAACTGTATGAAGGTTGTTCTGGAATTAGTTTTTTTGCTAATTCTACGGTACAAAGTGTTTTAGCTTCGAAGTCGTAGCCTAAACGTCTGAATTCTGTACGAAGTATTCGATAATCAAAAGAGGCATTGTGAGCGACAATTACACAGTCTGAAGTGATTTCGATAATGCGTTTTGCGACTTCGTAAAATTTGGGAGCAGAACGTAACATAGCATTATTGATTCCGGTTAGTTTTACTACGAAAGGCTGAATCGGAATTTCAGGATTAACAAGGCTGATGAATTGGTCAATTACTTGATGTCCATCAAATTTATAGATGGCGATTTCGGTAATTCCTTCTTCATTAAATTGTCCTCCAGTGGTTTCTATGTCTAGTATCGCGTACAAATTTTAGTGCTCAGTTTTTAGTATTCAGTTTTTGGTGTAGAGGCGCACTGCAGTGCGTCTAACTATTTTTGAATTTTAGCGCCCGCCAAAAATGCTGCTTCCAATTCTCACCATTGTGCTTCCGCATTCTATGGCTAATTGATAATCTCCAGACATTCCCATTGAAATTGTTTTTAAATCAACAATCTGTAGTTTTTGGATAGAGTCAAAAATAGATTTTAAATGTGTGAATTCTTTTTTTATTTGGTTTTGATCTTCGGTAAAAGTGGCCATTCCCATTAAACCTAAGATACGAATATTTTTTAATTCTTTAAATTCCAGAGAAGTTAAAAGTTCATTCAGTTCTTTTTCGTCCAAACCAAATTTGCTTTCTTCTTCGGCGATGTAAATTTGAAGAAGACAATCTATAACTCTCTTGTTTTTTAAAGCTTGCTTGTTGATTTCTTGTAATAATTTTAAACTATCGACACCATGAATCAAACTGACATACGGTGCCATAAATTTTACCTTATTCGACTGAACATGTCCAATCATATGCCATTGAATATCTTTTGGCATTTGTTCCCATTTTTCAGTCATTTCCTGAATTTTATTTTCTCCAAAAATGCGCTGTCCCGCTTCATAAGCCTGCATCAAGTCAGAAACAGGTTTTGTTTTTGAAACGGCCACTAGAGTTACGTGTTCAGGTAAAGTTGCTTGAATTGTATTTAAATTCGATTGAATCGACATGATATTTCTCTTTTATGAAAGAATAAACTGCTTCGAAATTTTCTCTGCTTTTTTGCTTTCGCTATAATCATAAAAACCTTCTCCTGATTTAACGCCTAATTTTCCAGCTCTAACCATATTCACTAAAAGTGGGCAAGGAGCATATTTTGGGTTTTTAAATCCGTCGTACATTACGTTTAAAATAGCTAGACAAACGTCAAGACCGATAAAATCAGCTAATTGAAGTGGTCCCATTGGGTGTCCCATTCCTAGTTTCATAACCGTATCGATTTCGTAAACGCCTGCAACTTTATTATATAACGTTTCGATTGCCTCATTTAGCATAGGCATTAAAATTCTGTTTGCTACAAATCCAGGATAATCATTTACTTCAACAGGAACTTTACCTAATTTTTCAGATAAGTTCATGATGATTTTAGTTACTTCGTCGCTTGTATTGTACCCGCGAATGATTTCAACTAATTTCATAATTGGCACCGGATTCATAAAGTGCATTCCGATAACACGTTCAGGATGTGCTACAACAGCTCCAATTTGTGTAATTGAAATAGAAGAAGTGTTAGTTGCTAAAATGGTATTGTGCGAGCAGTATTCGTTTAATTGTTTAAAGATATTTAGTTTTAGCTCTACATTTTCAGTTGCTGCTTCAACAACTAAATCAACTCCAACAACACCATCTTTTATATCGGTATACGTAATAATATTGGTAATTGTTTTGGTAACATCTTCTTGAGTAATGGTACCTTTAGATAACATTCTATCTAAATTGGCAGCAATAGTTGCCATTCCTTTATCTAATGATTTTTCAGAAACGTCGATTAATTTTACAGTAAATCCGCTTTGTGCAAAAGTATGCGCAATTCCGTTACCCATAGTTCCTGCTCCAATTACAGCTATTGTTTTCATATTAGATAGATATTTTTTTTATGATTTAGCCACGAATTCACTAATTAATTCGTGAATTCGTGGCTAATTTATTTTTTTGAAAATTACTTATTTATTAAAACAATCAATAATTTGATAGGCCACTCGCAATGCGTCAGTTGCCTGTTCAAGCGTTACAACAGGAGTTGTGTTATTATTAATTGCGTCGGCAAATGAATTTAACTCGTCCAAAATTGCATTATTTTGCTCTACATCTGGATTAGTAAAATAGATTTGTTTTTTTACACCTTCGGCATTTTGAAGAATCATATCAAAATCTCCAGGTACTTCTGGTGCATCTTTCATACGTACGACTTCACATTTCTTTTCTAAAAAGTCAACAGAAATGTAAGCGTCTTTTTGAAAGAAACGTGACTTACGCATGTTTTTTAATGAAATTCTGCTTGCAGTTAAATTGGCTACGCATCCGTTTTCGAATTCTATTCTAGCGTTGGCAATATCGGGAGTATCGCTAATTACTGATACACCACTTGCGTGAATGTCTTTTACTTTTGAATTTACAACACTTAAAATGGCATCAATATCATGAATCATCAAATCTAAAACCACAGGAACGTCTGTACCACGCGGATTAAATTCGGCTAAACGATGTGTTTCTATAAACATCGGATTTTCGATCATGTTTTTTGTAGCAATAAAAGCAGGATTAAAGCGCTCTACGTGACCTACTTGTCCTTTTACATTGTATTCTTTGGCCAAAGCAATGATTTCTTCAGCTTCTTCTACAGTGTTGGCAATTGGTTTTTCAATAAAGATATGTTTTCCAGATTTGATTGCCACTTTTGCACATTTATAATGTGAAAGTGTTGGAGTAACAATGTCAATCACGTCAACAGCGTGAATGAGTTTTGCAATTGTGCTGAAGTTTTTATAGCCAAACTCTTTTGATATTCTTTCGGCATTTTCTTGATTTTCGTCGTAAAATCCAACTAGTTCGTATTTGTCAGATTGTTGTAATAAGCGTAAATGTATTTTACCAAGATGACCAGCACCTAAAACTCCTACTTTTAACATGAGAATGTATTTTAAACAAAAATATAATTTATTTGTTTAACGTGAAAATGAATTTAGGTAATTGTGAATTGTGATTTGTGAAATGTTAGTTGTTAGTTGTGTGTTATTGGTCGTTATTTGTTTGTCGTTGGTCGTAAATTTTATCTTCATCTTAAGACTTGTCAGGCTGAGCGAAGTCGAAGGGCGTATAGTTAAAACACAAAGGGCTTTGACTTCGCTCAGCCTGACAATTTATGGCTTTTGACTTTTGACTTCGGACTTTACACTTTATTATTTAAAAATCAATATTTGAAATCCTGTTTTGTTTCTTATTTTTGCGAAAATAAAACCTACTTATTTTGAAAGATACTGCCAAACATCAAGGACTTCGTAATCAATTAGTAACCACTTTAGAGCAGAAAGGAATTACTGATAGAGCGGTTTTGGATGCGATAAAAAAAATCCCGAGACACCTTTTTTTGAATTCAAGTTTTGAAGATTTCGCTTATCAGGACAAAGCATTTCCTATTGGCGCAGGGCAGACGATTTCACAACCCTATACGGTTGCCTTTCAATCACAATTGCTTGAGGTTAAAAAAGATCATAAAGTTTTGGAGATTGGAACGGGTTCTGGCTATCAAACGGCTGTTTTGTTTGCTTTAGGTGCTAAAGTATATACAGTTGAAAGACAAAATGAATTATTTAAAACAACGTCAAATCTTTTTCCAAAATTAAACATTCGTCCAAAGCACGTTACTTTTGGCGATGGATATAAAGGACTTCCAAATTTTGCTCCTTTTGATAGCATTATAGTTACAGCAGGGGCGCCTTTCATTCCGCAGCCTTTAATGGCGCAATTGAAAATAGGAGGAAGGTTGGTTATTCCATTAGGAGAAGATGTTCAGATTATGACTTTATTAATCAGAAAGAATGAAACCCAATTTGAAAAACATGAGTTTGGAGAGTTTCGATTTGTTCCTTTGTTGGAAGATAAAAACTAAATGAAAGCTCGTTTATGCGGGCTTTTTTATTTTATATTCGATTGTATTGCATTTTTGAGGTTTTCTTTTTCGATTTTAAGCACATAATTTATAAATACCGATTTGTCATTTTTGATTAAATATTCATCTAAAGCAGAAAAATATTCATTGGGTCTATTTTTATCATTTTGAGCCACAGAATAAATATAATTATTTTGAAGTAAAATCCAGTTCATTATTATGTTTGCAATTTGAAGATTTCCTTTTTCGAAAGGATTAATGTCTAGGATTTTTAAATATATTTCAGACGCCAGAATTATTGGGTTAAGATTGTTTTTATGCGTTTCATACCAATTAAAAAGTAAATTCATTTCTCGTGAAACCAGCGGATCATTTTTGTATTTTCCTGCATTTTCGAATTTAATTCCTTTGAAAATTAAATTATGAATCGAAAGAAACTCTTTTTCACTTAAACCAGTTTTCTTTTGACTTAAATCTTTTATATAAGTCGTTATTTCTTGAAAATTTATTGCTTCGAGATGTTCTTGCATGCTTTTTCCAGAAATTGTAATTCCATCATTAATAACTGATTTTGTTTCTTCTAATGTTAGAGAATTTCCATTTGAATGAATACTTTTAAAAATAAATTCCAATTCTAATGTTTTGGAAATTTGGCGTAGTTCAAAATGATTAAAAGATTGAAGTTGATTTTTTAATACTTCGATTTCATCTAAAATTATTTTATTAGAAGATAGTATTGCAAAATCAATTTCCTTTTTGTTTTTCTGAATTTCTTGTTCTACAAGAAGTAAAGCTTTCAAAGCAAATTCATTATCACCAATTTCATAAAGAATCTTTTCTTTAAGCCAGACTACCATCAAAGTTTCATAATCAATTTCTAAAAGCTGCGAAAGTTTCGTAACCTGATCTTTAGTTGGTTTTCGAGTACCTGATTCAAATTTACTGATCAAAGCCTGATCAATTCCAGCAAGTTGAGCCAATTCACGAGTTTTTAAACCTTTTTGTTCTCTAGCATTTTTTAAAAGTGATTTCATTTTATGAAATATTTAGTCTTGACAAATTTAGTCAATTTTTTAAGCGAAAGAAAAGCAGTATTTTGAAATACTGCTTTTTGATATTTTTATTTTGGAGGAAGTGAACCGTCTTTTCTCATTTCTTTAACAACGGCTTGCATTATGGCATCAACAGTTTGGCCTATATCTGTTACATAATCGGATTTTGTAGTTCCTGTCCAGATTAATTTGTTTTCTTTCAATGAAAAAACATTGGTTTCAATCATATAATAGGTGGTTTCCTGATAGTATCCCGGATCGTAGAAATTAGGAGCATACATTCCGTACCAATTTCCAAAACCATATCCATACACACCTGTATCTAATCCGTCGAAGCCTCCGTAATACATTCCTGTGTAAGTACCAGGAACGTATGTGGTTTCTTTTTCGGTGCTTACTAAACGCATAGTAACGACTCCATCAAAATTTTCATCCTGCAGGATTTTTAATTTCTGCTCTTTTGTAAGCTGTTTAGCTTCGTTTAGATACTGATAGGAAGTTTTAAATACAGGATTGCTGGCTGCAATTCTGTTTTCGGCAATTCTACGTGAAGCTTCGTCTTTAACCAGGACCACCACTAAAACTTTTTTGAAGTGTTCTTGAGCTACGGTTAATTTTGGATCTCGCCAGCTGTTAACTATAGCGGTATTACTGCCACAATTTGAAAATGACAGAATTACAAGTAAGGAAATTAAGTACTTTTTCATATTTACAGTTATTATTTGTAGTAAAAATAACTATAAAATATTGATTAACAGAAATTTGTAAAGATTTAAATAAACTTAATTATATGCTTTTTTAATTCGGTCCAAATCACGTTTCGTGTCTTGTTCTTTCAAAGATTCACGTTTATCGTAGTTTTTCTTTCCTTTACAAAGACCAATCTGAAGTTTAGCAAGACCTTTTTCGTTAGTAAATAACTTTAGAGGAATAATCGTAAGACCTTTTGCCTGAACACTTCTGGCAAGAGTTTTTAATTCTCTTTTGTTTAAAAGCAATTTACGTTCGCTTCGTGAACTGTGATTGAATTGATTTCCAAAAGAATATTCTTCTATGTAAGTGTTAATAGCAAAAAGTTCATTGTTACTAAACTCGCAGAAACTTTCGGTAATATTCGCTTTTCCTAAACGGATAGATTTAATTTCGGTTCCTGCCAAAACAATACCGGCAGTATAGGTGTCGATAATCTCGTAATCAAAACGAGCTCTCTTATTAAGTATATTGACTGATTTTAACATGTTACAAAAGTAAGGAAAATTGCAAAACTTTAACGTGCTTAAATATAATTAAAGATTTTTTTTAATCTATGATTTTAATCATCCTCACCGGAAAAGCTTCCTCATAAGTTTGTCGTATAATTTCAAAAACAAATTTATAATGAAAAAAATTGTAACATTAGTCAGCATGGTATTAATGGGTTTAACCGCTAAAGCCCAAGATTCAGCACAAGGACTAAAAGGAGCTTGGTTCGCCACTTCTCAATTCGGTTATCAGCAGACCAAAAGCGGAGAGATTAAAGGAACAAGCATATCGGTATTGCCAATAGTTGGTACGTTTGTTACGCCATCCGTTGCCGTTGGAGCCGGAATTGGTTATATTAATATTAAATCAGATGGGTATTCAACAGGAAGTCCAGATATTAAAACACTAGCAAAAACAGATTTATTTGTTTTTCAACCTTTAGTTAGGAAATATTGGAATGTGGCTGGTTCATTGTATTTCTTCGGACAGGCAGCAATACCAGTTATAACTGGAAAAGAAAAGGAAAGTAACTTAAAAGTGAACCAAGTTGGTTTATCTGTTTCTGGTGGTCTTGATTATTTTGTTACAAAGAATTTCTCTGTTGAGTTTTCTTATGATTTAGCAAACTTCACATCTACAACTTTAAAGCCAGAGAATGGTGAGAAAACAACTGTTACAAATTTTGGATTAGCGCACGTTGCTAATGTGGATTCTTATTATAATACAGCATTAGGTGGAAGCAATCCAAACTTAACTTCTCCAATTTCAGTTGGATTTAAGTTTATATTCTAATTCATTTTTTATTTGATTACAGTAAAATTCTATTTTAGTAATTTTGCGAAAAAGAAGACCGTATTGAAAAATACGGTCTTTTACTATTATTTAAAAAATAAAAATATGCAAAATCAATCTAAAGATCCCTTACATGGAATTACACTTCAGAAAATTGTAGAAACTCTCGTTGAATATTATGGGTTTGATACTTTGGGAGAATTAATTCCAATAAAATGTTTTAATTCTAATCCGAGTGTGAAATCAAGTTTAACTTTTCTAAGAAAAACAGACTGGGCGCGCAAAAAAGTTGAAAATCTGTATATTAAAACACTTCCTAAACTGAATACTAATTAATTCAATTTATAAGAAAGCATTACCCCGCCACGATACGGAAGCCATTCACCGCTTTTGTTCCAGTTTGGTGCTGTTTCATATCTTCCTGGTGTTCCATCATTATATTTGCCATGATAAAAGCCTTGGTGCCAGCCACCGCCAACAAAAATATCAAGTAAAAATTTATCGTTTATCTTTAAATTGTAACCCACAGTGGCACCAATTCTGTATCCAAAACCGTCTTCGTATTTGTTGGTGTCCCAATAGTTCCATTTTTGAATTTCATATTTATCAGCGCCAATGTGTGCTCCAGCATAAAATCCATTGTATTTTTCCTTAAAATGGTAACGGATTTCAGGAGTCACAGTTATGAATTTCATTGGATTATTTCCATTAAAGCTTTCCCAGAATGAAACCATTACATCTGCACTAAAAGTTGTTTTTTCACCAATACTCGTTTCTATTCCAATATTAGGAATTAAAATTGCAGCAGTAGCTCCATTAAATTTTACGAAAGTCTGGCTTTGTAATTGAATCGATATAAAAAGAACAATTAAGGCGGATAGTTTTTTCATGGTATTTTTTGCTGAGGATAATTTATTTCGGTTGCAAATATAACGCAACGAAGCCTTTTACTATTGTTTAATACTTCTTTTAACAGGAAAAAAAATATTTTTAAGTAAAATAATTAATCTAACTATTTAATAGCGAGTAAACTACTTTGTCAAGAAATTTTCCTTCCCAAAACTCAGATTCTTTAAAATGCGCTTCTTTTACAAATCCACATTTTTGTAAAACCTTTTCTGAGGCCTGATTTTCGGGATCGATTACAGCTTCAATAGAATGCAATTTTAAATCTTTAAAACCATATTGTATCAATAAGTGAACAGCTTCAGGAATAATACCTTTTCCATGAAAATCAGGATTAAGCATATATCCAATTTCGGCACGGTAATTCTCTGGCTGTATTCTGTAAAAACCAATAATACCCAAAAGTTTCGAATCGCTTTTTAGTGTAATTCCCCAGTTGATACCAATGTTTGAATTTATTTTTTCTTCAATCATTTCAATATGTGCTAAGGCATCATCATTGTTTTTGACTAATGGTCTTGGAATGTATTTCATGGTTTCAGGATTCGAACGTAATTCGAAAACTTCATTTACATCATCATTCGTAATTCTTCTTAAAAGCAATCTTTCTGATTCGATGACAGGAAATGGGTGAAAGTTGAATTCTAGCATTTTATAAAATTTTGATACTGAATTGTGAGTGAAATGTTTGATCTGCTTCTAGAGTAAGAATACCTTCTTTTTGAAATAAATCTCCTGAATTATCAGCAGTGTCAGAATATCCAAACCAAGGTTCTATACAAATAAAAGGAGCCTGATCTTTTGTCCAGATTCCTAAACTCGGAAAATCTTCAAAATCAACCTGAACATACGGTTTTGAATTTTCAAGAATTGTCAATGAATTCGATTCTAATGTTTTAAAAACAAGAGCATCATTTTCGAAAAGTTTATAATGCAAGGGAACTACATTTTCGGTTGTTTTCAGCGTTTCGGTCTTATTCGAAATCAAATCATTTTCTAAAAGATTGTATTGTAGATTTTCCTCTTTTTCGAATTTAAAAGAATAGCTTTCAAAACTTTCCGGAAGTGCTATTGCCGGATGCGCACCAATTGAAAAAGGCATTTTACTATCACCTTTATTAATTACTACGTATTCTATTTTTAATGAAGTATTTTCTAAAGTATAAATAAGCTGCAATTCAAATTCGAAAGGATATTTTTTTAATGTTTCTTCATTTGATTGTAAAGAAAAAACAGCGCTGTTTTCTGTTTTTTCAACCAATTGAAATTCCATATCCCTTGCAAAGCCATGTCTTGACAGCTCATATTCATTGCCATTAGCGGTGTAGGTATTGTTTTTTAAAGTACCCACAATAGGAAAAAGAATAGGAGAGTGTTTGCTCCAAAAATCGGGATTTCCTTCCCAAATATATTCCTTGTTTTGATTGTCCTTTAAAGAAAATAATTCAGCTCCTGCCGATTTGATTGAAGCTTTAAGTGTTGAATTTGATATTGTTGTGTTCAAAATAATAGAATTGAAGAGAATTGTTTTTTTAAGTGATGTAAAGATATTTTAATAATTTTTAATTTTTTAAGAAAAACGCTTAATTTATTTTATTGGTAAAATTTTGCTAAAATTAAATTTAAGCTTAGATATTTCTCTGCTGATAGCTTTTTTTTTCATTAATTTGCTACATAAATAGCTAAAAAATATGAAAAAGCATTCTGTAAAAGCCATTTTAACCGCGGCTTTATTTTTTGGGATTTTATCTGTTTCGGCGCAGCAAACTCCGTCGGCTACAGCATCAAATCCAGTTAATAATTACAATTACCATGATGCATTCGGTCCGCATTTTTACACTAAAAACGGAACTTCTACACGCACAGCAAGCGGTCAGCCAGGAGTAGAATACTGGCAGAACAGAGCTGATTACCAGATTACGGCAAAATTAAATGCTGTAACAAATGAAATTGTGGGTACAGACGAAATTACCTATACCAATAACAGTCCAGATAAATTAGGTTTCCTTTGGCTGAATTTAGATCAAAACCTGTTTAAAGACGATTCAAGAGGAAATGCGGTTGTGCCTTTGACAGGAAGCCGTAATGGAGCGCAAGGACAAGTTTTTGATGGTGGAAACAAAATTAAGTCTGTAAAAGTTATTTCTGGTGCAAAAAACAAAACAGAAGTTGAAGCAAAATATATTATTACAGATACTAGAATGCAGATTTTCCTTCCGCAGGAATTAGCGGCAAAAGGAGGTTCTGTAAAAGTTAAAATCGAATTCTCTTTCATAGCGCCGTTTGAAGGATCAGACAGAATGGGAGTTTTGGAAACTAAAAATGGAAAAATCTTCACAATTGCACAATGGTACCCGCGCATGTGTGTGTATGATGATGTAAGAGGCTGGAATACTCCACCGTATTTAGGAGCTTCTGAGTTTTATTTAGAATATGGTGATTTTGATGTAAAATTAACCGTTCCTGCTAATCAATTTGTAGTAGCTTCAGGTGAATTGGTAAATGGTCAGGAAGTGCTTTCTGCAGATCATTTCAAAAAATATAAAGAGGCTTCTAATAGTGATCAAACGGTGACAATTCGTTCTGAACAAGAAGTTGCTTCAACCGCTAACGCAAATTCAGGAACAGAGAAAACATGGCATTATAAAATTAAAAACGCACGTGATTTTTCTTGGGCCTCATCAGCTGCTTTTATCTTAGATGGAGCCAAAATTAACCTTCCAAGCGGTAAAAAAGCATTAGCCTTGTCAGCTTATCCGGTTGAAAGTGCTGGACGCGGCGCTTATGGGCGTTCTACTGAATACGTAAAAGCTTCAATCGAGCATTATTCTAAACAATGGTTCGAATATCCTTATCCTGTAGCAACAAACGTAGCAGGAAATGAAGGCGGAATGGAATATCCTGGAATTGTTTTCTGCGGATGGAAATCTAAAGGACAAGATCTTTGGGGAGTTACAGATCATGAATTTGGACATATCTGGTTTCCAATGATTGTGGGTTCAAACGAAAGATTATTTGGCTGGATGGATGAAGGATTTAATACTTTCATCAACTCATTAAGTACTGCAGCATTTAATAATGGTGAATATAAAGAAGAACCAACAAATTTACATGAGCAGGCAGAACCATTTACAAGACCTGATTTAGAAACCATTATGAGTTCTCCTGATAATATGAAGGAAGCTAATATTGGTATGTTATGTTACTTTAAACCAAGTGCAGGTTTAATCATTTTAAGAGAACAAATTTTAGGAAAAGAGCGTTTTGATAATGCTTTTAGAACTTATATTCAGCGTTGGGCATACAAACATCCACAACCAGATGACTTTTTCAGAAGTATGGAAAACGTTGCTGGAGAAGATTTAAGCTGGTTCTGGAGAAGCTGGTTTGTAAACAACTGGCGTTTTGACCAAGGAATCAATTCTATTAAATATGTGAAAAATGACCCAGCAAAAGGAGTTATTATTACTGTTGAAAATTTTGATAAAATGCCTATGCCGATTGTCTTGGATGTAAAAACAAAAAGCGGAAAAGTTACAAGAGTTAATCTTCCTGTAGAAATCTGGCAGCGCAATACAGAATGGTCTTTCAAGCATAATTCAACGGAAGAAATTGAAAGTATTACGTTAGATCCAGATCATGCTTTCCCAGATAATAACGAATCAAATAATGTTTGGACAGCTGGAAAAGGTAAAATCGAAAAAGACGTTATTTTAGATGGTTATGTGGGAACATTTGTAACCAACAGAGCACCATTAACCATTGAAGTTACAGAGAAAAACAGTACTTTAAGTGTTGAAATTACTGATTTTCCTAAGTTTGCTGTAAAAGCAGTTCCAAATGAAAAAGATACTTTTGAATCTAAAGGAGCTGGTTTGAAATTCAAATACAATGAAGCTAAAACTGGTTTCGATATGATTATTTTAGGAAATGGACAAACAATTCCATTCACTAAGAAATAAGAATTAAAAATACAATATTGAAAATCCCAAATTCCAACTTTTGTTGGGTTTGGGATTTTTTTTTGTTTATATTTTAAGTTTCAGGTTTCAAGTTTCATGTTTTAGGTTTTTAGGTTTACATTTTTTAGTCATACACAAACCTTAGAACCTTAGATACTTAGAACCTTAGCCTCTTCAAAAACAAACATTCCATTAAAAAAATGTTAGAATTTTATTTTTTTGTTTTGTAAATTAAAAAAAGGTGTACTTTTGCACCGATGAATAAAATAAGTTTACATATAACTTCTTTGTCACGGACAAACTCACCGATTACTTCTCCCGAAGTACGGACACTATCTCTATAGTATCCACTGAGTTTTATAACCGTATATTTATTCATATCCATTTTTCATTTTGAAATCACATAATTTGTCCATTGGACAAACATATCCTAAAAGTATTTATTATTTTGTAATTTTTCTTTATCAATTATTTGATTTTAAGAATGTTACTTCTTTTGTAATACATTTTATTGGATTCAATTCTGGATTTCAAACTAAACAACATTCTTTAATTTTTAACTCTAACTTCAATAATTGAAATGAAGATATCTATTGTTGTTACCCAGGAAGAACACTTCAAATTCGCACAAGAAATCTGCGATACGATAGAATCATCTGCCTTACTAAGAGGTACAGGGATTGCTAAAAGAACTCCTGAGTACATTCAGAAAAAAATGTCGAATGGTGATGCGATGATTGCTCTGGCCGATGGAAAATTTGCAGGTTTTTGTTATATCGAAAGCTGGGAACACGGAAAATTCGTGGCACATTCTGGTTTAATTGTACACCCAGATTATAGAAGTCTAGGTTTGGCAAAAAAGATAAAATCGAAAGTTTTTGAATACTCATTGAAGAGATATCCAGATGCTAAAATATTCGGAATTACAACTGGTTTAGCGGTTATGAAAATCAACTCTGAATTAGGTTACAAACCAGTTCCTTTCTCAGAATTGACAACCGATCCAAGTTTTTGGGCTGGCTGTAAAACGTGTACCAATTTCCCAATTTTGCAAAGCAAAGAAAATAAAATGTGCCTTTGTACAGGGATGTTATACGATCCAAAGGAAAAACAAAAAAATCCGCCGAGACATCCTTTTAACGAGGCTGTTTTAAGCAGATTGAAGAAAATCAAACAGGCTTTATTCTTAAACAAAATATTGTCATTTGTTTTTTTATTCAAAATTTAATCAAAAGAAATCTCAAACTGCTACATACGAAAGTATTAGCCTAAATTATAAAAAATGAAAAAAGTAGTATTAGCTTATAGCGGAGGATTAGATACCTCGTATTGTTTGAAATATTTAAAAAATGAAAAAGGATACGAAGTTCACACTGTTCTTGTTGACACAGGAGGATTTTCTGCTGAAGAATTAACAGCTATTGAAAAAAGAGCTTACGAGTTAGGAAGTGCACAGCACGCAAACTTGACAATCGTAGATAAATATTATGATAAAGCTATAAAATATTTGATTTTCGGAAACGTATTAAAAAACAATACGTACCCATTATCAGTAAGTGCAGAGCGTGTTTTCCAAGCTATTGAAGCCATAAAATATGCTAAAAAAGTAGGAGCAAGCGCAATCGCACACGGAAGCACAGGTGCAGGAAATGATCAAATTCGTTTTGATTTGATTTTCCAAACGATTGCTCCAGAAATCGAAATCATTACACCAATTAGAGATTTAAAACTTTCTAGACAAGAAGAAGTAGAATACCTTCAAAAAAACGGCGTAAGCTATTCTTGGGAAAAAGCGCAATACTCTATTAATAAAGGACTTTGGGGAACAAGTGTTGGAGGAAAAGAAACTTTAACTTCAGGACAGCCATTGCCAAGCGAAGCTTATCCTTCGCAATTGCAAAAAGAAGGGGAAGAAAAAGTAACGCTTCATTTTGAGCAAGGAGAATTAGTTGGTTTAAACGGAAAAACAGATAAACCATCAAATAATATTGTAGCGCTTGAAAAATTAGCAAACGCTTACGCAATTGGAAGAGATATTCACGTTGGCGATACGATTATCGGAATTAAAGGAAGAGTTGGTTTTGAAGCTGCTGCTCCATTAATTATTATTAAAGCGCACCATTTATTAGAGAAACACACTTTAGGAAAATGGCAGCAATATTGGAAAGAACAGTTAGGAAACTGGTACGGAATGTTATTTCATGAAGGTCAGTTTTTAGATCCTGTAATGAGAAACATTGAGACTTTCCTGCAAGACACTCAAAAAACAGTAAATGGAACGGTTACAGTTTCATTAAAACCATATCATTTTTCGCTTGACGGAATCGAATCTGAAAATGATTTGATGAATACAGGTTTCGGTCAGTATGGCGAAATGAACAATGCTTGGACATCTGAAGATGCAAAAGGATTTATTAAGATTTTAGGAAATGCTCAAAATATTTTCTCATCTGTAAACAAATTAGACCATGATTAATGTCGGAATTATTGGTGGTTCGGGCTACACAGCCGGAGAACTCATCAGAATTTTAATGTATCATCCAAAAGTAAACATCGATTTTGTTTACAGTACAACAAACGCCGGAAAACCACTGTCTGTAGCACACCACGATTTGATGGGCGATATTGAAATGAATTTCACAGCCGAAATCAATCCAAATGTGAATGTTGTTTTCTTGTGTTTAGGTCACGGAAAATCGATTTCATTTTTGAAAGAAAATCAGTTTGCAAGTCATACTAAAATTATCGATTTAGGAAATGATTTCAGATTGAATAAAGATGCTCATTTCGAAGGAAAGGATTTCATTTACGGATTGCCAGAAATCAACAAAGCAGAAATTAAAAAAGCAAATTATATTGCCAATCCAGGTTGTTTTGCAACAGCTATTCAGTTGGCTTTGTTACCTTTAGCAGAACACAATTTGTTGAATAACGATGTTCATATTAATGCAACAACAGGAAGCACAGGAGCAGGCGTAGGTCTTTCCGAAACTTCTCATTTTAGTTGGAGAAATAACAATTTTTCGCATTATAAAGCTTTTGAACACCAGCATTTAGGCGAAATTTCAGAAAGTTTGGTTCAGTTGCAGGATGATTTTGACAGCGAATTGCTTTTTATTCCGAATAGAGGAGATTTTCCAAGAGGAATTTTTGCAACGCTTTACACATTATGCGATGATAGTTTGGAGCAATTAGTTGAAAAATACGAAGAATTCTATAAAAATGAGCCTTTCGTAACCGTTACAACAACCAACATCAACATGAAACAGGTTGTGCAAACGAACAAATGTATTATTAGTTTATTGAAAAAAGGAAACCGGGTTCTCATAACATCAATTATAGATAACTTAACCAAAGGTGCTTCAGGACAAGCAATCCAAAACATGAATTTAATGTTCGGATTGGAAGAAACCACAGGTTTACATTTGAAACCAAGCGGATTTTAATTTTTTTAGTTTCACGTTTAAAGTTTCAGGTTCACGTTCTGTACGTGACTTGAAATGGATACAAAGAAACATAACTAGTTTTAAGGTGTAAAGTTTTAGTTTTCACGTTCTGTGAGCAACTTGAAACATGAAACCTGAAACAAAAAATAAACAAAAAAACATGAACTTATTCAACGTTTACCCATTATACGACATCACTCCAGTAAAAGCAATTGATTGTACCATTATAGACGATAAAGGAGTAGAATATTTAGATTTATACAGCGGACATGGTGTGATCTCTATCGGACACACGCAGCCGGATTATGTAGCAAAACTTAAAAATCAACTTGATCATTTAGGTTTTTACTCAAATGCAATTCAGAACCCTTTGCAGGTTGAATTAGCACAGAAATTAGGAAAACTTTCAGGATTAGAAGATTATGAATTATTTTTATGCAGTTCTGGTGCTGAGGCGAATGAAAATGCTTTAAAACTAGCTTCTTTCCATAATGGAAAATCAAGAGTTGTAGCTTTTCATAATTCTTTCCACGGAAGAACTTCTGCAGCCGTTGCCGTTACAGATAACAAAAAGATTGTTGCGCCAATAAATGCACAGCAAGAAGTAACATTTTTGCCTTTAAACCAAATTGAATTGGTTGAAGCGGAATTAGCAAAAGGAGATGTTTCTTCTGTAATTATTGAAGGAATCCAAGGAGTTGGAGGCTTAGACCAAGGAACAACTGAATTTTTTCAGGCTTTAGAACAAGCATGTAAAAAACACGATGTGGTTTTAATCTTAGACGAAGTACAGTCAGGATATGGAAGAAGCGGGAAATTTTTCGCTTTCCAACACCACGGAATCAACGCTGATATTATTTCAGTTGCAAAAGGAATGGGGAATGGTTTTCCTGTTGGAGCAATTTTGATTTCTCCAAAATTCGAAGCAAGTTTCGGATTATTAGGAACTACTTTCGGCGGAAGCCACTTGTCTTGTGCAGCAGGAATTGCAGTTTTAGATGTAATTGAAAAACTTGATTTACAGAAAAATGTAAATGAAGTTTACGAATATTTCTTAGAAAAAATCAAAGAAGTTGAAGGGATCAAACAAGTGAAAGGAAAAGGCTTGATGCTTGGAGTGGAGTTTGATTTTGACGTAGCGGCTTTAAGAAAGAAATTGATTATCGAAAAACACATTTTTACAGGAAGTGCGAACAATAAAAATCTATTAAGAATTTTACCGCCTTTAACTGTGAAAAAAGCAGATATCGATACGTTTGTAAAAGCGTTGAAAGAAAGCTTGGAAGAGCTTAAAAACTAAGTTTGCCTATAACTGTTAATTCGTTTAATCGTTTAACTGGTTAATCGATTAAACGAATTGACGATTAACCAATTAAACCAAAAAAATGAAACTATTATCAATTGAAATACGCAATGCGGTTTTGCGGACTATGGCAAAGCTGGTCGAACAGGAGCGGAATCAGATTATTTTGACCAATCAAGAAGATCTTAGCGATTACGACGGTTCAGATTTAGCGATGGAAGAACGCCTGAAAGTAGATGATAAAAAAGTTGATGAAATGATTTTGTCATTGAATCAGTTAGCTTCACAGGAAGATCCCATCGGCATTGAGCGTTTTCATTTTACTCATGATAATGGAATTAAAGTAGTGAATAAAACCGCAGCTTTTGGAACCATTTTAATTATTTACGAATCTCGTCCTGACGTTACAATTGAAGCTGGCGGAATCGCTTTTAAATCCGGAAATAAGATTTTATTAAAAGGAGGAAAAGAATCTTTAAAATCAAATTTAAAGATTGTAAGCCTTTGGCATAAAGCTTTAGAAGAAAATGGAGTTTCTAAAGACTGGGTAGAATATCTGAATTACAACAGGACTGAAACTCAGGCATTTTTAGAAAAACCAACTCAAAAAGTAGATTTAATTGTTCCGAGAGGAGGAGAAAAATTAATTGAGTTTGTAAAAGCACACGCGACTTGCCCAGTAATTGTAAGCGGACGCGGAAACAATTTTGTTTACGTTCATGAAGATGCTGATACCGATTTGGCTTTAAAAGTAATTTTAAATGCTAAAACGGCTAAAATTTCAGCTTGCAATGCTTTAGATAAAGTTTTGATCAGTTCTAAACTTCCAAATTTTGAAGGTTTTGTGGCTATGTTGATCGAAACGTTAGTGGAGTCCAAAGTTGAGGTAATTGTAGATAAATCGTTAGAGAATTTCGAGAATACGAAAACCATTCAAAACGAAGATATTTGGTACGAAGAGTTTTTAGATTATAAAATTGTAATTGGAACTATTGATTCTCAAGATCATGCTATTGATATGATTAATAAATACTGCGGAGGACATTCTGCAGCAATTATTACAAGAGATAATGAAGTTGCACAACAGTTTATGGAATCGATAGATGCAGCGGCGGTTTATCAAAATGCATCAACCAGATTCACAGACGGCGGACAATTCGGCCTTGGCGGAGAATTAGCCATAAGCACTGATAAACTGCATCAAAGAGGACCAATTGGTTTACAGCATTTGGTAACAAATAAATGGTACGTGTATGGAGAAGGGCAGATTAGATAATTAGATAATATGTCAATTAGATAATTTTAGATTGTAGATTTCAGATTTTAGATTGTGAATTAGTGATTTTTGAATTTGATATTGTCATTGATATTCAATTGGAATTTGGGATTTAATTTTTGGAATTTTTTCAACATTTAGCTTTGCGAACTTAGCGTTTATATAGACAAACAAAATCAAAAAACCTTGCGCCCTTTGCGGTTAAAAAACAAAACATGGGTAAAAAGAGAATTTTATTAAAAATAGGAAGTAATACTTTAACCAAAGAAACCAATCATATTTCGCGGGGAAAGATTGAAGATCTTGGAGTGCAGATTGCGGCTTTAAACGACGAATATGAATTTATCATCGTAAGTTCAGGAGCGATTGCAGCGGCGAAACAATTTGTAAAGCTGGATAATCAAGATAAAGATGTTTTTGTAAAACAGGCTTTAGCTTCTATCGGACAACCTCATTTAATGCGGATTTACAATGAGAATTTTAAGGATTTAGGATTGAATACTTCGCAGTGTTTGCTTTCTTATTCTGATTTTGAAAAAGAGCAGACCAAAAAGAACATTGTAAACACGATTAATGTTTTGGTTAAAAACAATTACATTCCGATTATCAATGAAAATGATACCGTTGCGACAGATGAGATTCGATTCGGAGATAATGACAAATTAGCAGCTTTAACGGCAGTTCTTTTAAATGTTGACATTCTGATAATTGCAACCAATACAAATGGAATTTATACCAAAGAATCGATTCATGATGAAGTTCCGGAAACCATAAAATTGGTAAATGATTTAAAATCGCTCGAAAAAGAAATCGGAGAGTCAAAATCATCACACGGAACAGGAGGAATGCAATCCAAAATTGAAGCAGCAGGAATTGCAAAAGCAGCGAACATAGAAACCTGGATTGTGAACGGATTAAATGACAATTTTATTTTGAATGCATTAAAAGACGAAATTCCATTTACTAAAATTTTATAGCCACGACTCGAGCGATAGCGAATAGACGAAGTAATTCACGAATTGTTCTTTTTATTATCTAAACGAAATATTAATTCGAATTCATTCGAAAAAAAATAATCGCAAAGATTGAAAAAAATAATTCGTGAATTCGTGGCGGAAAAAACAACTAAAAAAGCAAAAAACAAATGAACTATATCTCAATAAAAGAAATCAACTCATTATCAAAATGGGTAAAACAAGCGATCAAAATCAAAAAGAATCCGCTTAAAAATCAAGATTTAGGAAAAAACAAAACTCTAGGAATGCTATTCTTCAATCCGAGTTTAAGAACGCGTTTGAGTACTCAAAAAGCGGCTATGAACTTAGGAATGAACGTTATGGTAATGAATTTTACTAACGAAGGATGGACATTAGAATTTGAAGATGGAGCGGTAATGAATTCTGGCGCTTCAGAACATATTAAAGAAGCGGCAGAAGTCGTTTCTCAATATTGTGATATTATCGCAATCCGTGCTTTTGCAGGATTAGTGGATAAAGAAAAAGACTATGCTGAGACAGTAATTTCAGGATTTTTGAAATATGCTACAGTGCCAATTGTAAACATGGAAAGCGCTATTCGTCACCCATTACAATCGCTGGCAGATGCAATTACAATGGAAGAGTTCAAACCTAGACATAAAAACAAACAAAAAGTAGTGCTTTCGTGGGCGCCGCATCCAAAAGCTTTACCACAAGCAGTTGCCAATTCATTTGTAGAAATGATGCAAATGCAAAAAGATATGGATTTTGTGATAACACATCCTGAAGGATATGAATTAAGTCCGGAAATTACAAAAGACTGTAAAATCGAATACGATCAAGATAAAGCTTTCGAAAACGCTGATTTCGTTTACGTTAAAAACTGGAGTAATTTCAACGATTACGGAAAAGTAACCAACAGCGATCCAAATTGGACGGTTACTGCCGAAAAAATGGCTTTAACGAATAACGGAAAATTTATGCACTGTCTTCCAGTTCGTCGTAATGTAATTGTGACTGATGAAGTTTTAGATGGAGAAAATTCAATCGTAATCGAACAAGCAAATAATAGAACGTATTCTGCACAATTAGTGTTGCAGAAGATTCTTAAAAAAATATAATTTTATAGTTGCAAAGGTTCAGAGGTTTTCATGCTGAACTTAAACTTTGTCCCTTTGTTCCTCTGAACCTTTGAACCTCATGAAGCAAGTTACTGTAATAAAAATTGGTGGAAACATCATTGACAATCCAACAGAATTAGAACAATTTTTAACTGATTTTTCTAAAATTGAAGGACATAAAGTTTTAGTTCACGGCGGTGGAAAATCGGCTACCAAAATGGCACAGAGTATTGGTTTGGTTCCGCAGATGATTGACGGACGCCGAATTACAGATGCTCCAATGCTAGACGTTGTGGTAATGATATATGCAGGTCAGATCAACAAGCATATTGTGGCGCAATTGCAGTCAAAAGATAATAATGCAGTTGGTTTTTCTGGAGCTGATGGGAATTTGATTCAATCAACAAAAAGAAATCACCCAACAATTGATTACGGATTTGTTGGCGATGTAAAACAAGTCAACACCAAATTACTGGCTACTTTATTAGAGGCTGGAATTGTACCCGTTTTCTGTGCGATTACACACGATAAAAACGGACAATTATTAAACACAAACGCAGATACTATTGCAAGCGAATTGTCAATTGCATTATCTGAAGTTTTTGATGTAACGCTAACATATTGTTTTGAAAAACAAGGTGTTTTGATGGATTCAGAAGATGATTCTTCTGTGATTACAGAAATCAACGAAGTATTATACAATAAACTAAAAGAAGAAAAAATAATCCATTCTGGAATGATTCCGAAATTGGATAACTGTTTCAATAGCTTATCTCGAGGTGTTCAGAAAATCAAAATTGGGCATCATAGAATGCTTCAGAACTCAGATGTTCCGCATACAACGATTACACTATAAAAAATGTTGCCAAAATTGACATTAATTTCTGCTGTTAAAAGAGAAAATAATTTTAGTAACGAATTAAAAAGTTATTTTGATTTTAAATCTGATACAAAAAAACAATTTGGGAAAAGTCGTGTAATTAGTGGCAAAAAAATAGAGCGCACAAGGTATTTTAAATAAATTTGCGCAAGTAAAAATGGTCATAGGAAAGCTCAAAAACTTTGTTGCTTTGTCCCTTTGAACCTTTGAACCTTATTAAAATGAAAAATATAGATACGCTTACTCAAGAAGCAATTAGTTTATTAAAGAGCCTTATTGAAACCCCTTCATTTTCAAGTGAAGAAGATCAAACAGCTCTTTTAATAGAAAATTGGTTCAATCAGAATGAAATTCCATTCAAGAGAGAAAACAACAATGTGTGGGCTTTCAATAAATATTTCGACGAAAACAAACCAACACTTTTATTAAACTCACATCACGATACCGTAAGACCAAATCAAGCTTACACCAACGATCCGTTTAAGGCAATTGAAAAAGACGGGAAATTATTCGGTTTAGGAAGTAATGATGCAGGAGGATGTCTAGTGTCGCTATTGGCTACATTTGTACATTTTTACGAAAACCAAAACTTATCACATAATATTGTTATAGTTGCTTCGGCAGAAGAAGAAAGCAGCGGAAAAAATGGTTTAAACAGCGTTTTAAAACACTTGCCAGAATTGGATTGCGCAATTGTAGGCGAACCCACTTTAATGCAATTAGCGGTTGCAGAAAAAGGTCTTTTGGTTTTAGATGTAAAAGTAAAAGGAACTGCAAGCCATGCGGCGCATCAGAATGATGACAATGCTTTATATAAATCAATTCCGGTAATGGAATGGTTTAAAAACTATAAATTCGATAAAATTTCAGACGTTTTAGGCCCTGTAAAAATGACTGTAACGCAAATCAATGCAGGAAAACAGCATAATGTAGTTCCGTCAGAATGTGATTTGGTTGTCGATATTCGTGTAACAGATCGCTACACAAATGCTGAAATTCTAGAAGTCGTAAAAGCAAATGTAAATGCCGAAGTTACGCCAAGATCAATGCACTTGAATTCTTCGTCTATTCCAATCGAACACGGTTTAGTGCAAGTAGGAATTGCTTTAGGAAGAACGACTTACGGATCTCCAACGCTTTCAGATCAATCGGTTTTAAGCTGCCAGTCTCTAAAATTAGGACCAGGAGAAACATTACGTTCACATTCAGCAGACGAGTTTATTTTTGTAAACGAAATTGTACAAGGAGTTGATTTGTATATTAAGATACTAAACGGTTTCTTCAAATTATAAGAAAAGAAAACCGCCACGAATTCACGAATTGTTTTTTCAAATCTTTGCGATTATTTTTTTCGAATTAATTCGAATTAATATTTCGTCTAGATAGTAACAAAATAATCCGTGAATTGCTTCGCCAGTTCGCTGTCGCTCGTGTCGTGGCAAAAAAAAACATAACCTATGAAACTTTGGGAAAAAGGAATACCAACGGATAAACAAATAGAGCAATTCACCGTTGGAAACGATCGTGAACTGGATTTGGTTTTAGCAAAATACGATGCTTTAGGTTCAATTGCGCATGCTAAAATGCTTGGGCAAATTGGTTTATTGACTGAGGAAGAAACAACTTCTTTGGTTGATGTGTTAAACGAAATCATTGCAGATATTGTAGTCGGTAATTTCGAAATCGAAGACAGTTTTGAAGATGTTCACTCTAAAATCGAATATTTGCTGACCGTAAAATTGGGCGATGCCGGAAAGAAAATCCACACGGCGCGTTCTCGTAATGATCAAGTTTTAGTAGATGTTCATTTGTATTTAAAAGACGAATTAAAAGCAATAAAAGAGCAGGTAAAAACACTTTTCGATTTGTTGATGGAATCAGCAGAAAAACATCAAAATGTATTGTTGCCAGGTTACACACATTTGCAAATTGCAATGCCGTCTTCATTCGGAATGTGGTTTTCAGCTTATGCAGAAAGTCTGATTGATGATATTTCCATGCTGAACGCTGCTTCAAAAATTGTAGATCAGAATCCGTTAGGGTCTGCTGCGGGTTACGGAAGTTCATTTCCAATCAACAGAACTTTTACCACTCAGGAATTAGGTTTTGAAACTCTAAAATACAATGCCGTTGCAGCACAAATGAGCCGTGGAAAAGCAGAAAAAACAGTTGCTTTTGCGATGACAAGCGTTGCGGGAACATTATCAAAATTTGCAATGGATGTTTGTTTGTATATGAGCCAGAACTTTGATTTTATTGGACTTCCAGCACATCTTACAACAGGTTCAAGTATTATGCCTCACAAGAAAAACCCAGATGTTTTCGAATTAATCAGAGGAAAATGCAATAAGATTCAGGCGCTTCCATACGAAATCACTTTAATTACCAATAACCTGCCAAGCGGTTATCATAGAGATTTACAGCTTTTAAAAGAAGGTTTGTTTCCAGCGATTCAAAATTTAAAAGCTTGTTTAGATATCGCGATTTTCTCCATAAAAGACATCACCGTAAAAGATCATATTTTAGAAGATAAAAAATACGATTATCTATTTACAGTTGATACATTGAACGAAATGGTAGTGGCTGGAATGCCGTTTAGAGATGCGTACAAAGCCGTTGCGGAACAATTGGAAGCTGGAACGTATAAATCTCCAAAAGAAACCAAGCACACGCATGAAGGCAGTATTAATAATTTATGCCTTGATGCAATTAAAGATAAAATGAAAGCTGCTTTTTAAAACTTTTACATTCAATTTTATAAAACCGATTTGTACAGATGATGCAAATCGGTTTTTTTATTTCTCTAAAATAAGTATTTATACCTTAAGAAAATTCGACCTAATTCTATACATTTGAGAAATGGTTATTTTTAAGTTAAGAAAATATGACGCAATTTGACGAACAGTTAACTCAAGATCTTTTCGCTAAAAAAATGATTACTGAAAATCAACTTCAGGAAATTAAAAATTATCGAAGTTTAAATATCTTTTCATTAAATGTAGAATTAAAACTATTGCTCTCGATTTCGGTTTTGATGTTTACTTCGGGAGTCGGAATTCTTATTTACGATAATATTGACAGTATTGGGCACATCGCTTTACTTGCTATTTTGTTTGTAATAACCTGTGGTTGTTTTTATTACTGTTTTAAAAATTCGCAAGGTTTTCAAAAAACAGAAACAAAATTTGAAAGTCCGTTTTTAGAATATCTGGTTTTAATTGCCAATGTTTTAACGTGTATTTTTATTGGGTACTTACAGGTTCAATACGAGGTTTTTGGAACGCATTATGGTCTGGCAACTTTGGTGCCTACTATAGTTAGTTTCTTTTGTGCTTATTATTTCGATAACAGAAGCGTTTTAACTATTGCCATAACCGGTTTGGCGGCCTACATAGGTTTTTCTGTAACACCTCAGGAAATATTTCAAGGAAATAATGATTTCTATGCCAATCCAAGTTTAAGTTATTCAGCCATAATGCTGGGAGTTTTGCTTATTTTATGGACGGTTTATAGTTTTAAAATTGAGCTAAAAACACATTTTACCTTAGTCTATCTCACTTTTGCTTTGCATATTATAAGTATTGCTTCGATAAGTAATATGTACAGAGACGAATTGATATGGATTCTTTTTGCTCTCATTTTAGCGGGATCATCTTATTATTTTTATAAAATAAGTTATGAGCTTAAAGCAATTTCTTTATACGTTTTTATGATTATTTATGCGTATATCGGAATTAATATTTTCTTGTTTAGAATTTTCGAGCATGCCGATTTTGATGAGATATGGGTGCTGTTCTTCATGCTGCTGCCAATTTATTTTATAGGATCGATTGTAATGTTTATTAAACTGATTAAAAACTTCAATAAAGAAATAGCCAAATGATAGTACACGATAAAAATTTATTGAATAATCTGGCTTTAATCGAAGAAGCTGATTCTCTTGAAAGTGCAGGTTTTATAAGTAAAGAGCAAAAGAAAATAATTAAAAAAGAACTCCCTTCTTTTAAAGTTCAGAATAATATATTGGTGCGTTTGGGCTTCTTTCTACTAGGATCATTTTTGTATTCTTCAATTTGTGGAACAGTTTCCATGATTGGACTAATTGGCAGCACTTCCTTTTCAGAAAGATTTTTCTTTAGTATTTCTTGTTTTATTTTTTTAGGAATTGGTATTGCAGGAGCAGAAATGTTAGCCAAGAATAAATATTACCGCCATGGTTTAGATGATGCCTTTATTCTTGGTATTATTTTAAATGCTGGCGGAGCATATATGATTACTACCGAAAGTTACAACGACACGCCGCTTGGACTGGCTATTGTGGTAGCTGTTACTTCTTTTTTGGTTTATTACAGATATTTGCATTTAATGTCGATACTAGTTTTTTGTTTGGCCTCAACTGCAGTATTGTTCTTCGGTTTATATGAAATTGGTGATATAGGAAAAACGATTATGCCTTTCGCAGTAATGCTCTTTTCCGGAGGATTTTATTTTTTTACTAAAAAGAAAATTAAAAATCTGACTGAAATTTATCATTATAACGCATTTGTATTAGCTAACAGTTTCTGCCTGGTTTTATTTTATCTTTCTTGTAATTATTTGGTAGTGAGAGAACTTTCGGCAGAACTTTTGAGTGTTGATATTAAACCGGGACAAGATATCCCGTTTGCTTATTTCTTTTATGCTTTTACATGTATTGTTCCTGTGCTTTATTTAGTTCAAGCTATTAGAACAAAAGACAGAATAATGCTTTGGATTAGTTTTGGTGCGATTGCATTTACGGTTTTTACCATCCGTTTTTATTATTCTGTTTTACCTGCAGAAGCAGCTTTGACCATTGGTGGACTTGTAATGTTTGGAATTGCTTATGTATCCATTCAAAAATTAAAAAACAAAGAAAGCGGATTAACTTTCAAACCAGATAGAATACATCATTCGAATACTTTCTTAAATGCAGAAACACTAATTGTTGCCTCAACATTAGGTTTAAAACCAGAAATTAAAACGAATTCTCCAATGGAGTTTGGTGATGGCGGATTTAGTGGTGGTGGTTCTGGAGGAAGTTATTAGACTATTGAGATTTTGAGAAGAGAGATAAAAGAAGAAAGAGGAAAGAAGAAAGAGGAAAGAAGAAAGAAGAGAGATAAAAGAAGAAAGAGGAAAGAAGAAAGAAGAAAGAGGAGAGATAAAAGAAGAAAGAAGAAAGAGGTAAAAAGTGAAAAGTAAAATGAAAGTTTGAGTGATTACAAACCACATTTTACATCTTACTTTTCACATTTCACAAAAATAAATTAGTCGAGATATTGTTCGTATTCGTCAATTTTTGCTTTTAGTCGGTTTTCTAAATAGTCGTTGCCTCCTTTTAACTTTTCAAGAATAACTTTGGCTTCTTCTTTGTATTTTCTTCTTTTGAGATCATCCCAGCTTTTAGGTGGTTTTTGAAGATTGGTAATTCGGTCAGCTAATTTTACGGCCCAGACTTCTTTTCTAAGTTTTGAAATTCTGCTTAAGCTGTCGATCATTTTTTCCTCTTTCGGTAAATCTTCTCTTTTGGTTAAAGCCGAAACACCTTCAGCGATTTCAATTCCAAATTCACGCTCTAATTCTTCAAAAGAAGTGTCGGTATCTTCTAAGGTATCATGTAACAAAGCAACCTGAGTAGCAAAAAGCAAATCAAATTGCGCTGTATGATGTGATGCTATCAAAATTTCCATTGCAACATTACTCAAATGAATAACATAAGGAAGTTCTGAATCTGCAATAGTCTGATTATTTTCTAAATGTTTAAGAGTCGCAAATATGATGGTTTTTTGATAAGCCGTTTGAACATCCATAAAGTTTTTTTTAATTATGCTACTTTTTCTTTTAATGCTTCAGCATCAATATCACTGTGCGAAACATTATAAACGGCTTTTCCATTTTTAATCAAGATCAATTGAGGTGATTCATGATGTACATTAAAACGATTGGCAATTTCGTTAGAAATATCGCGATGCTGAATCAAATCTAAAAAATAAGCATCTACAACACCTTCAAGGTCATATTCTCTTTCAAATTGTTTTAAAGCCATACGACTGATACTGCATCTTGTACTGTGCTTAAAGATTACAACTGGCTTTTCGTTGGAAATAGCTTCAATTTCCATTAACTGAAGAATATCTGTTAATTCTGTCCAGTTTACCTTACTTTTTGATGCTTCTGAGTTCTCTGAACTTCCGAAGATTGAATTAAAAAAACTCATATTTGGCTTGTTTTGTGACTTTTTGGCATTTTTAAATAGCTAGAAAACTGTTTTTAATGCCGTTTTGTCTGATTTTATACTGTGGAATATAATTTGTCTTATTGCAATACAAAGTTAAATGATTTGGGTTAAAAATGTATCTCAATAAATCCTAACTTTAATCTTATAAAACAACAAAGAACAAGATCAATCATAAATCGAAAAAATATGAATATAAATAAATTTACTATTAAATCGCAGGAAGCCATTCAGTTGTCGCAGCAATTAGCACAGCGAAATGGACAACAGCAAATTGAAAATGAACACATTTTCAAAGCTATTTTTGAAGTTGATGAAAACGTCGCGCCATTTATTTTGAAAAAATTAAACGTAAATGTGCCGTTGTTTTTACAGCTTTTAGATGCCACAATTCAGAATTTCCCAAAAGTTTCTGGTGGTGAAATTATGCTTTCAAGAGACGCTAATAAAGCTTTAAATGAAGCTGAAATTATTGCACAAAAAATGAACGATGAATACGTTTCGATCGAACATTTAATTTTAGCCATTTTTGACTCAAAAAGTAAAGTTTCTCAAATCTTAAAAGATCAAGGAGTTACAGGAAAAGGTCTTAAAGCGGCAATTGAAGAATTACGTAAAGGAGAAAGAGTAACTTCAGCTTCTGCAGAAGAAACATACAATTCGTTAAATAAATATGCTAAAAACTTAAACGAATTAGCGCGTACAGGAAAATTAGATCCAGTTATCGGCCGTGATGAAGAAATCCGTCGTGTGCTGCAAATCTTAACTCGTAGAACGAAAAATAATCCAATGCTTATTGGGGAACCTGGAGTAGGTAAAACAGCGATCGCAGAAGGTTTAGCGCATAGAATTGTGGATGGTGACGTTCCAGAAAATTTAAAAGAAAAAATTGTTTTCTCATTAGATATGGGAGCTTTGATTGCTGGGGCAAAATACAAAGGAGAATTTGAGGAGCGTTTAAAATCGGTTGTCAAAGAAGTTACAGCTGCAGAAGGTGATATCGTTTTGTTCATTGATGAAATTCATACGCTTGTTGGAGCGGGTGGAGGCGAAGGCGCAATGGACGCGGCGAACATTTTAAAACCAGCTTTGGCTCGTGGAGAATTAAGAGCGATTGGAGCAACAACTTTAGATGAATATCAAAAATATTTTGAGAAAGATAAAGCGCTTGAAAGACGTTTCCAGAAAGTTTTAATCGACGAACCTGATACAGAAAGTGCTATTTCGATTCTTCGTGGAATCAAGGAAAAATACGAAACGCATCATAAAGTTCAAATTAAAGACGAAGCCATTATTGCTGCAGTTGAGCTTTCGCAAAGATATATTACGAATCGTTTCTTACCAGATAAAGCGATTGACTTAATGGACGAAGCGGCTTCTAAACTTCGCATGGAAATCAATTCAAAACCAGAAGAATTAGATGTTTTGGATCGTAAAATCATGCAGTTGGAAATCGAAATCGAAGCCATTAAACGTGAGAAAGAAGAAAGCAAGCTTAAGATTTTAGGTATGGAATTGGCCAACCTGAAAGAAGAACGCAACGAAATCTTTGCCAAATGGAAATCTGAAAAAGATATTGTTGACGGAATTCAAGCTGTAAAACATGAAATTGAAGACTTTAAGTATGAAGCAGAACGTGCAGAACGTGATGGTGATTATGGAAAAGTAGCCGAAATTCGTTACGGAAAAATAAAAGAAGCGCAGGAACGTCAGGAAACATTGCAAAAACAATTGCAGGAATTCCAATCTGGAAATTCTTTAATAAAAGAAGAAGTAACTAGAGAAGACATTGCAGAAGTGGTTGCAAAATGGACTGGAATTCCAGTAACCAAAATGCTTCAGACAGAAAGAGAAAAACTATTGCATTTGGAAGACGAATTGCACAAACGTGTAGTGGGTCAGGAAGAAGCGATAGAAGCAGTGAGTGACGCCGTTCGCAGAAGCCGTGCCGGTTTGCAGGATATGAAAAAACCTGTTGGAACATTCTTATTCTTAGGAACAACCGGAGTGGGTAAAACCGAATTGGCAAAAGCATTGGCAGAATATCTTTTTGATGACGAAAATGCCATGACTCGTATCGATATGAGTGAGTATCAAGAACGCCACAGTGTGAGCCGTTTAGTAGGTGCGCCTCCAGGATATGTAGGTTATGATGAAGGCGGACAATTAACGGAAGCGGTTCGTAGAAAACCATATTCTGTGATTTTGTTAGACGAGATCGAAAAAGCGCATCCAGATACATTCAATATTTTATTGCAAGTTCTTGATGAAGGACGTTTAACTGATAATAAAGGACGTTTGGCGGATTTCAAAAACACGATTATCATTATGACTTCTAATATGGGAAGCCAGATAATTCAGGAGAAATTCGAAAACCTAAAAGGCGGCGTGGAAGCGGCAACAGAAGCAGCGAAAAACGAAGTTTTAGGATTGTTGAAACAAACAGTTCGTCCTGAATTCATAAACCGTATCGACGAAATCGTGATGTTTACACCGCTTACAGTAGATAATATTTCAAGAATTGTAGGCTTACAGTTAAAAGGTGTTACCAAAATGCTGGCACAGCAAGGCATAACAATGGATGCAACTCCAGAAGCAATTGCTTACTTGTCTGATAAAGGATTTGATCCTCAGTTTGGTGCAAGACCTGTAAAACGTGTAGTGCAGAGAGAAGTTCTAAATCAGTTGTCAAAAGAAATTTTGGCGGGAAACATCACAACAGACAGCATTATTTTGTTAGATGCTTTTGATGGAAAATTGGTTTTTAGAAATCAAACACAAACAGTAGGGGAATAAACTGATATACATCTTATTTAAAAAAAGAAACACTGGCAGAAATGCTGGTGTTTTTTTATGTATACCCGTGAATAATGAAAGATTTTCGAAAAGTATTATAAATCAAATTATCGGCTTAATTCTCAAATTTACAGTAACATTAAAACAAACTATTATGAATAATATATTTAGAGGATTACTGGCCGGCTACGGTGCTAAAAAATTAGGAGGAGGATGTTTCGGAACGATTATCGTTTTTATTATTTTATGGGTTCTTTTAGGACAATGTAATTAGAAACCTCATTTCTAGAATTAGAGATAAAAGAGAAATTTAGCCATGATATTATTGGGAAGATTAACTCAAAATGTCTAGATTCGCATCACTAAAAAAATTAAAAAATGGGTTCAGGTTTTTTCGCTCTATTAGACGATATCGCAGCAATTATGGATGATGTTGCAGTAATGAGTAAAGTTGCTGCAAAAAAGACAGCCGGAATTTTGGGCGATGACTTAGCAGTAAATGCCGAAAAAGCTTCAGGTTTTGCTTCTTCAAGAGAATTGCCGGTTTTATGGGCAATTAGTAAAGGTTCTTTATTAAATAAAATCATTATCCTGCCCATTGCATTTTTGTTAAGTGCATTTTTTCCAATTGCTATTATGGTAATTTTGGTTTTAGGAGGATTGTTTTTAGCCTACGAAGGAGCTGAAAAAATCTACGAGTTCTTTTTTCCTCATGCACACGAAGAATCTGAAGGGATTACAGAAGAAGTTCTTACAGAAGAAGAAATTTTGCTTGTAGAGAAAGAAAAAGTAAAATCTGCAATCGTAACCGATTTTATACTTTCTGTAGAGATTGTGATCATCGCTTTGGGAACCGTTATCGGAAAGCCATTAGTTTCTCAAATAATTACTGTTTCAATCATTGCCATCATTGCGACAATTGGAGTTTACGGAATTGTGGCGCTTATTGTTCGTATGGATGAAGTTGGTTTTAAAATGATCCAACGCAGTAAAAAAGAGAAAAGCATTTTGAAAAGTATTGGAAATGTATTAGTTCAAGCACTTCCAAAAGTGATTAAAGCTTTAACTGTTATTGGAACTATTGCTTTAATTTTAGTTGCCGGCGGATTATTCGTTCACAACATAGAATTTTTCCATCATCTTTTACCAAATTTTCCTTCGATTATCAAAGAGTTTGCAATAGGACTTATCATTGGATTTATTGTCTTAGCGTTGGTTAATCTCTTTAAAAAGATTTTCAAAAAGAAAGAACCGGCACTATAAAACTTTAGCCGTATAATAATACAAAACACTGGTCGAGAGGCTGGTGTTTTTTTTGCAGCAGATTTAATTGTTTCCAAAATTACCATTTGTCCCGCTATTCACTATATCTTTTGCGGCTTTCTCGCCGCAATCTATAGGCCGCAAAAGGATGTCGTTTCTATCGGGGCTAAGTAAGGAGATTTATTTTTTCATAAGAAATATCGCTATTTATAAAATTTGTTTTTAAAAATAAACTTTTGATTTACAATTGGTTGAGATTTTTGTAAAACTATTTAACATTTCATAAAAGCAACCTTTACAAATTGACTGCATCTTCATAGTAATTAACAATTAATTATTATTTTATATGAAAAGTTTTAAATTAAAATCAATTTTGGTAGTATTATTTTTATCAATTTCAATTGTCTCATGCAGTAATGACGATGATGAGAAGCCAGTTGTTCCAAATGTAAAAGCTGCATTAGTAACAGAAATTAAAGGACCAGCAACTGGAAAAGTAAACGATGAATTAAGTTATGAAGTAACTTTTGTGGTTGACAATGCATGTGGAGAATTTGACAAAATTTCTGAAGTAACCATTGGTGCCGTAAAAGGATTACAAGTAATAGCAAAATACCCAAGCGAAGTTTGTACACAACAAGTTCCAGATCCAAAAAAGACCGTTTACAAATTTAAAGCGACCGCAAAAGGAACTTATGACATTAAATTCAAAAAGTCAGAAACAGAATTCCTTACTCAAAAAGTAGTGATTGAATAAAGTTTATTGAGTTGATTTGTTTTTTATAAACCATTTTACAGATATTTAAATTGATGTAAAATGGTTTTTAATTATAGCATTCATTAGATTTCTACACTTTGCCATTCCTTTAAAATTTACTATTTTTGCACTCTAAATTTTATGTCATGGCGAAAAGAAAATATAAAATATCGGTTATTCAGTTAAACCTGAATGATGTTGCCGAAAATAATCTTAAAAAATGTATCAGCTGGGTAAGAGATGCTGCAAGTCAAGGGGCAGAAGTGATCTTACTTCCTGAATTATATAGCAGTCATTATTTCTGCCAAAGCGAGGATGTAGATAATTTTGCATTAGCAGAACCGCTTTATAGTACTTCATTTATTGCATTCAGTGAATTGGCAAAAGAATTAGGAGTAGTTATTATCGTTCCTTTCTTCGAAAAAAGAATGGCAGGAATCTATCATAATAGTGCTTATATTATTGATGCTGATGGAACCGAAGCTGGTTTATACCGTAAAATGCATATTCCAGACGATCCGCATTTCTATGAAAAATTCTATTTTACTCCAGGTGATTTAGGTTTCCAGGCAATTGAAACTAAAAAAGGAACGGTTGGAACTTTAATCTGTTGGGATCAATGGTATCCAGAAGCAGCTCGTATTACAGCGCTTAAAGGTGCAGAAGTTTTATTCTACCCAACAGCAATTGGATGGCATCCAAAAGAAAAAGAACAATACGGAGAAAACCAATATGGAGCTTGGATGAACGTTATGAAAGGTCATGCTGTAGCAAATGGAGTTTTCGTAGCGGCAGCTAACAGAATTGGTCTTGAAAAATACATCGATGGAACCGAAGGAATTCAATTCTGGGGAGCTTCTTTCATCGCTGGCCCACAAGGTGAAATTTTAGCTCAAGCTTCTCATTATAAAGAAGAAATCCTAATCGCTGAGGTTGATTTGGATTTACAAGAAAATGTCCGTCAAAACTGGCCATTCTTCAGAGACAGAAGAATTGATGCCTTTGGTGATATTACAAAAAGAGCAATCGATAAATAATTTAGATTTATTATAATTTTTAAAAGAGCTGTCTGAAAAAGATAGCTCTTTTTTTGTAAGCTTCTCTGAAGCACTTTAGTAGTTTATATTGAAACAAAAAAGAACTGCCTCATTATTGAAACAGTTCTTTTATTATTTTAGCTTTATATCTATATTACTTCACTTGGAAAGTAACTCTTCTCACGATTTGACGTGCCTCTTTAGAATTTTTGTTAACCGAAGTATCCTCTCCGTTAGCAATTACATTCAGTCTCGATGCATCAATTCCCGCATTTATTGCTACTTTTTTCACAGCTTCAGCTCTTTTTCTTGACAATTCAGCATTGTAGTTTGAACTTCCAATTTCATCAGCATATCCAATAATGTCAGCAGATTTTCCTGGGTTATTTTTTAGGTATTTTACTAAGAAATCAACCCCAGATAAAGAAGCGTTTGTTGGTTTAGAAGAATTGAAATCAAAGTACACGTTTACATAACCTCCGTTGATTAATTCTTCAACAGTATTGTTTGTAGCTGATCCAGCGCCTTTCTTTTCATATGTTTTATCCAAATAGCTTTCCAACTCATCTGGCACACCATTTTGATTGTTATCAATTGATTGTCCTTTTGTATTAACTGCAACACCTGCAATTGTGTTTGGTTCTAAATCGTATAAATCAGCAACACCATCTTTATCTGAATCAATAAGACCAGTTTCGATTAAGTCCACTCTTTTTTCCAATTCACCAATTCTATCTTCTTCGCCAACCCAGTCAGCATGTTTTTCGTGTTTACCTAAGTAGAAGGTTAAACCAACAGAAGCATTTAAAAGAATACCATCAAAAGAACCTGTAGTAGTATTACCCATTCCGTCAAAATTCCAGTTTTGTCTTCCGTTAATAATTCCCGTAAGGTCACCAGTCAAAGCTACTCGGTTGCTTAATTTAATCTGTCCGGTTATACCAGCGATTCCGTGTGCCATGTAATCTTGGCCTCCAAAACCAGTTTCAGTACTAATTTGTGAAACTCCAAAACCACCATGTGCTAAAATACCGATAGTGTTTGTCCAAGTTTCAAAATTTAAGGCACGTCCTACGTTAATAACTCCTTGTAAGCTGGCTCTAACATAACGGCTTTCAAAATCAGGAGTATTTTTTTTCTCTTTAAACTGGTCGTAACCTACATCTAATTTTACCCCAAATTTTGGATTAAACATATATCGAACACCTAAATCTCCGTGAAAGAAATTTAAAGATTCTGTAGCATAACCTGCAGTCATTGCTCTAGTTGGTTTGTTTACACCTCCATTTAATTCAATAGACCATTTATTATATTCAGGTTGATCAACAATTGTTTTTGCTGATGTAGTCGCCATATTTTGAGCACCTGCAGTAAGCGCTAATAGAAGAAGGGATACTGATACTAATTTCTTTTTCATGATATCAAAATTTATTCATTTTTATTTAACTCAGACAAAAGTAGACCCCCTATTTTGGAAATGTGTTGTAACCTCGTTTACATAATTTCCACTATTTTGCTTACAATTCTGAAAATGTGGTGATTAAAATTTGATTTTTTGCATAAAAAAAGGGTAAAATTTAAATCTTACCCTTTCTGAATTTGTGAAATAATGGTTATTTCAAATCTGGCTGATAAATTTTTACAGAGCCGTCGCCTTCGCTGCTTACCACTAATAAACTTCTTTTAGTTGGACTTTTTGAAGCTGGAATAAATAAAACTCCTTCTGGCGCATCACCCGTTTTAACAGTTTGTAAATATTGTGGAGAAACCGGATTAGTAACATCATAAACCATAAAAGCATCGGATCTTTCAAGTCCTACAAATAAAATATTCTGATTGCCCATTTTTACAGAAACTACGGCTTCTGGTTCAGAACCTTTATCATCACTTCTCTTATCATCATAAGTTCCTAATTCATTAGTTTTTTTGTCAACATCATTTTTACTGTCGTAAACAATTTTTCCTGTGTTTCCATTCCAGATTGAGAATGATCTTCCTCCAAAGCTTATCATTTGGTCTAAATCTCCATCTCCATCAGTATCTCCCATATCGGCAACAAGATTTAATCTTCCCAAATTAGCATCTAATTTTAAAGTTGCTGCATCAGGAAAAACAGTTGCATCAAGAGTCATGTTTTTCATACGTTTTACATCAGAATAAGCGTTGTATTCTCTTGCATCACCTTCGTTAGCAGTAACAAAATAAGGAGTATTGTTTACTGTAAAATGACTGATAGCATCTGGCATATAAAGACCTTTTACTTTCCAAGGATTAAATGCAATTTTGTTATCGCTGTCGCTTACATCAATAGCATTTTCAGCCGTATTGTAATCTTTTAGACCTAAAGGATAAATAGCAGTAATCGTTTTGGAAGTCAAATCAACTTTTGCGACACCGTTATTTTCTTGTAAAGTTACCCAAGCTGTTTTAGAATCATCAGAAATAGTAATATATTCTGGCTCGATATCTTGAGCAAAACTAGTTTTGGCAAATTTTGAAATTCTGAACCCATCTTTTTTTAACGCTTCTGCTTGACTTGCAAACGAACTAAAATCTAAAGTTGTAACGCTGTAAGTGCTTGTTTCAATGATTGAAATTGTTCCATTTGGATCTTGTGAATAATCGGTATTTGGTTCACCTTCATTAGCAGTCATGATGTATTTTCCATCTGGAGAAAAAGTAACCATATCTGGCAACGCACCTACGGTTACCTGCTTAATTAAACTGTAGTCTGAAGTGTTAAAAATTACTACTTTACCATTTACTTGTTTGTTAGCAGTAGATTCTAAAGCAACAGCTAATTTTCCATCAAAAACAGAAACACTGTTTGCGGCACCTTCATAAGCTGCTAAATCAATTTTACCAATTTTCATTGGTTTTGTTGGATCAGCAATATCAATAACATCAATTTGGTTTACACCGCTGTTATTTACTGTAAATAATCTTTTTGTTTTTTCACAGTAAGCCGAAATTTCGGCGGCAGCTTCACCACCAATTGTAATAGAACCGATTTCTTTAAAAGTTCCCGGATTTTCGTTTACAACTGCTTCTGGTTGTTCGTCATTTTTAGAATTGTCATCATTATTACAGCTTGCCATAATTAATAATGCGGCAAATAATGAAATGCTTAATTTCTTCATTTTGATTGTGTTTTAGTTTTTGCCAAAAGTAATTATGGGATTTGGGTGTAATATTAAGGCTGTATTATTTAATCTTTAACTTAAATTTTATAAGATATTTTGGGTGAAATGTGATATCTTTTTATTGAGCTGTTTTATAATCCTGCCGAATGACTATCTTTGCACTTTCTAAATCAGAACGTATTTATGTCAACCAATAATAGAAGATTTCCAGCAGAATGGGAAAAGCAGCAAGGAATTGTTTTGTGTTTTCCGCACAATGGTAACGACTGGCCTGGAAAATATGAAGCCGTTCAATGGGCTTTTGTAGAGTTTATAAAAAAAGTAGCCACTTTTGAAACTGTTTTCTTGGTAATTGCCGACGAAAAACTAAAAGAGAAAGTAAACGATATGCTTGAAAGAGCTCGTGTAAATCTTAAAAATGTTTCTTATATCATTCATAAAACCAACAGAAGCTGGATGCGCGACTCTGGACCAATCATTGTAAAAAATGGTTCAAAAAGAGAAGCTTTAAATTTTAACTTCAACGGATGGGCAAAATATAAAAACTATCAATTAGATAAATTTGTTCCAGGTAAAGTAGCTGATTTTATTGATGTTCCTTTAACTCAAGTGACTTATAAAGGAAAACCGGTAATTGTAGAAGGTGGAGCGATTGATGTAAACGGAAAAGGAACTTTGTTGACTTCTGAAGAATGTTTAATGCACCCAACCATTCAGGTAAGAAATCAAGGTTTTACCAAAGAAGATTACGAAGCTGTTTTTAAAGAATATCTTGGAGTTACCAATGTAATTTGGTTAGGAGACGGAATTGAAGGTGATGATACACACGGACATATCGACGATTTATGCCGATTCGTAAACGAAGATACAATTGTTACGATTGTTGAAACTGATAAAAACGATTCAAACTACAAACCTTTACAAGACAATTTGAAACGCTTACAAAATGCAAAATTAGAAAATGGAAAATCTCCTGTAATTGTAGCATTGCCAATGCCTAAGCGTGTTGATTTTGAAGATTTACGTTTACCGGCAAGTTATGCTAATTTCTTGATTTTGAATAATTGTGTTCTAGTACCAACATTTAATGACAGTAATGATCGTGTGGCTTTAAATATTTTAGCAGAATGTTTCCCTGATCGTGAAGTAATTGGAATAAGCTGTATTGATTTTATCTGGGGATTTGGGACTTTACACTGTTTGAGTCAGCAGATTCCTGCATAATTTAAAAAAATAAAACCATATAAGTGATATGAGTTGATTTAATTCAAACTTAAATTTTCTTGTATCACTTATATGATTAAAAAAAAATGCGTCTCTGCGACTTTGCGAGATTCAAATAAAATATAAAAAAACCTTGGCGATGACCAAGGTTTTTTTATTTCTACATCTCTTCAGAAGATTTATCTTCACTTCATTGTCTGATAAAAGGAGGTAATAATTGACTTGAAACTTCTCCAAAACCAATTCTTACTTCAGCATTTTCGCAGAAACCACGAATAATAACAGTGTCGTTATCTTCAATAAATTTACGTTCACTTCCATCTTTTAACGTAATAGGATTTTTTCCGCCCCAAGTTAATTCCAGCATAGAACCAAAGCTATCTGGAGTCGGTCCTGAAATAGTTCCTGATCCCATCATATCACCAGAATTCACACGGCATCCATTTGAAGTATGATGTGCCAATTGCTGGCTCATTGACCAATATAAATATTTGAAGTTGGATCGTGAAATCACAGTTTCTTCATCTTGATTTTCCGGTTTTAATGAAACTTCTAAGTGAATATCAAAAGCTTTCTTTCCTTTTGTCTGTAAATAAGGCAGTGGAGATGGATCCTGTTTAGGTCCTTTTGTTCTAAAAGGCTCTAGAGCATCCATAGTTACGATCCAAGGAGAAATTGAAGTGGCAAAGTTTTTAGCTAAGAATGGACCAAGAGGCACATATTCCCATTTTTGAATATCACGCGCGCTCCAGTCATTTAACAAAACCATTCCAAAAATATAATCTTCAGCTTCGTAAGTTGGGATATTTTCTCCCATTACATTTACGTCGGTTGTAATAAAAGCAGTTTCCAATTCGAAATCTACTAAACGTGAAGCACCAAAAACAGGCGTGTCATGTCCAGCAGGTAAAGTTTGTCCCATAGGTCTGTGAACCGGAATTCCAGATGGCACAATTGTAGAACTTCTTCCGTGATATCCAACCGGAATGTGCAGCCAGTTTGGCAATAAAGCATTTTCTGGATCGCGGAACATTTTACCTACGTTTGTAGCGTGTTCTTTACTAGAATAAAAGTCCGTATAATCACCAATTAAAACTGGAAGCTGCATTTCTACATCTTCAATTTTAAATATCACAATATCTCGGTGTTTTGTTGTATCTCTTAACTGCGGATTGTTCTCATCAAAAATCTCAGCGATACGATTTCGAACCAAACGCCATGTTTTTTTTCCGTCAGAAATAAAATCATTCAGCGTATCCTGCATAAACATATCATCGGTTAATTCGATTCCTTCAAAATAGTTTAATTGCTGTAAAGCCCCTAAATCTATAGCATAATCGCCAATTCTCGTTCCTACAGTCACGACATTTTCTTTGGTAAGAAATACACCGAAAGGAATATTTTGAATAGGGAAGTCACTATTTTGAGGTACTTCTAACCATGATTTTCTACTGGTATCGTTGGCGGTTATTGGCATGTTTAATGTTAATTATTTGTTGAAAAATTACATGTCAAATATATCATAATCTAGCAGTTTGACAAACGTTTTTTTGTATTTTTGCAGGAAATTAACGAAAAACGAAAAAATGCAACGCGACGAACAAATTTTTGATCTTATACAAGAAGAAAAAGAAAGACAAATTCACGGATTAGAGCTTATTGCTTCAGAAAACTTTGTAAGTGATGAGGTAATGGAGGCAGCTGGTTCTGTTTTAACTAATAAATATGCTGAAGGTTATCCTGGCAAAAGATATTACGGAGGCTGCGAAGTAGTTGACGTTATTGAACAGATCGCTATTGATAGAGCAAAAGAATTGTTTGGTGCTGAATATGCAAACGTACAGCCTCACTCAGGTTCTCAGGCAAACACTGCTGTTTATCATGCATGTTTAAATCCTGGTGATACTATTTTAGGTTTCGATTTATCTCACGGGGGGCACTTAACTCACGGTTCTCCAGTAAACTTTTCAGGACGTTTATACCGTCCAGTTTTCTACGGTGTAGATGCTGAAACGGGTCGTTTAGATTACGATAAAATTCAAGAAATTGCAACTAAAGAACAACCAAAATTAATTATCGCTGGAGCTTCTGCTTATTCTCGCGATATGGATTTTGCTCGTTTCAGACAAATTGCTGACAGCGTAGGAGCGATCTTATTTGCTGATATTTCTCATCCAGCAGGTCTTATCGCAAAAGGATTATTAAGTGATCCAATTCCACATTGCCATATTGTTTCTACCACAACTCACAAAACATTAAGAGGACCACGTGGAGGTCTTATTTTAATGGGGAAAGATTTCCCAAACCCACAAGGATTAACAACTCCAAAAGGAGAAATCAGAATGATGTCATCCTTATTAGATTTAGCTGTTTTCCCAGGAAATCAAGGTGGACCTTTAATGCACATTATTGCTGCTAAAGCAGTTGCTTTTGGTGAAGCTCTTAAAGATGAGTTCTTTACTTACGCAATGCAATTGCAGAAAAATGCAAATGCAATGGCTGATGCTTTCGTAAAAAGAGGGTACAACATTATCTCTGGCGGAACTGATAACCACATGATGCTTATTGACCTAAGAAACAAAAACATTTCTGGTAAAGAAGCTGAAAATGCATTAGTAAAAGCTGAAATTACAGTAAACAAAAACATGGTTCCTTTTGACGATAAATCTCCATTTATCACTTCTGGAATTCGTGTTGGAACAGCTGCAATCACAACTCGTGGTTTAGTTGAAAAAGATATGGAAACTATCGTAGCTTTAATCGATAAAGTTTTATCTAATCATACAAATGAAGATATTATCGAAGAAGTTGCTGAAGAAGTAAACGAATTAATGAGCGAAAGACCAATTTTTGCATATTAATTAGTTTAAAGTTTAAGGTTTCAAGTTTAAAGTTTTGTAACGCGAAAATAAACGTGTTACAAGACTTTAAACTTTTTTAGCTTTAAGAGTAACTTGAAACAAAATAAACCTGAAACAAAACAAACAAAAAATTAAAAGATGGGCGTATTAAGATTACAATTGCCAACCGACCCAAGATGGGTAAATATCGTTGAGAAAAACATCGAAGAAATCTTGACAGATCACGCTTGGTGCGAGCAAAAAGCAGCAACAAACGCAATTACAATTATTACAAACAATTCTGAACATCAAGATTTAGTAAAAGATTTATTGGCTTTAGCCAAAGAAGAAATCGATCATTTTGAGCAAGTTCACAATATCATCATCAAAAGAGGATTAAAACTAGGACGCGAACGTAAAGACGATTACGTAAACGAACTATACCAATATATGAAAAGAAGCGGAGACGGAAGCCGCGTTTCTGGTCTTGTGGAAAGATTATTGTTCTCAGCGATGATTGAAGCTAGAAGTTGTGAACGTTTTAAAGTGCTTTCTGAAAATATTAAAGACGAAGAATTAGCACTTTTCTACAGAGAATTAATGGAAAGCGAAGCTGGACATTATACTACCTTCATTACGTACGCACGTAAATACGGAACAGGAATCGACGTTGAAAAACGCTGGAGAGAATGGCTGGCTTTTGAAGAATCGATTATTACAAATTACGGAAAAGGTGAGACGATTCACGGATAGTTTTTAGTGTTCGGTCGCAGTCGCAGTTTTCAGTTTTTTTGATTGTTTTGTTTCAGGTTTAAAGTTTCAAGTTTCAAGTTTGTCAGGTTGAGCGAAGTCGAAGCCCGCACAAAGTATATCAAATTTTAAAAATAAAAATCCATTTTAATCCGCGCTTTCACGAAAGTGAATCGGTATTATCAGCGTTCAAAATCTGAAGTTTCAAGTTTGTCACTATTTATCAGTGTTCAAATTGTTCAAAAGTTCAGCTTTTTGTTAATCTAAAATCAACAATCTAAAATCTAAAATTCCGTAAATTTGAGAGTAACCAAAATCTCGAACTATGAGAATTGAAATGGATTTAAAATTAGGATTTAAAGATGTAATGTTTAGACCTAAAAGATCAACACTTAAAAGCAGGTCGGAAGTTTCCTTAGAACAGAATTTCAAATTTTTGCACAGCACTGCAAGTTGGACAGGAATTCCGATTATGGCAGCCAATATGGATACTGTAGGAACTTTTGAAATGGCTAAGGTTTTGGCAGGAGAAAAGCTTTTTACAGCGATTCATAAACATTACGCTTTAGAAGAATGGAACAATTTCCTTAAAGATGTTAATCCAGATTTCTATAATTATATTGCAGTAAGCACTGGAACCGGAAAAGAAGATTCTGAAAAAATCGGACAGATAATTACAGCAAATCCGCAACTGAAATTTATTTGTATTGATGTAGCAAACGGCTATTCAGAACATTTTGTGCAGTTTTTACAGCAAACCCGAAAACAATATCCAGATAAAATTATCATCGCTGGAAATGTTGTGACAGGAGAAATGACAGAAGAACTTTTATTAGCTGGCGCTGATATCGTAAAAGTTGGAATTGGACCAGGTTCTGTTTGTACAACGCGTGTAAAAACAGGTGTAGGTTATCCGCAGCTTTCTGCTATTATAGAATGTGCCGATGCCGCCCACGGATTAGGCGGTCACATCATAAGCGACGGTGGCTGTACAACTCCTGGCGATGTTGCCAAAGCTTTTGGCGCTGCTGCCGATTTTGTAATGTTAGGTGGAATGCTGGCAGGACATAGCGAAAGCGGAGGAGAACTGATTGAAGTAAATGGAGAAAAATTCAAACAATTTTACGGAATGAGTTCGAAAACTGCTATGGACAAACACGCTGGCGGCGTTGCAGAATACAGAGCAAGCGAAGGAAAAACAGTTCAAGTTCCGTTTAAAGGTGATGTCATTCATACTGTTTTAGATATTTTAGGAGGCATTAGAAGCACTTGTACGTATGTTGGAGCTTCAAGATTAAAAGAATTGACTAAACGAACCACTTTCATCCGCGTAAGCGAACAAGAAAATCAAGTTTTTACAAAATAATATGATTCAAATTACCGAAGCAGCTCTTAAAGATATTGCCAAAATTCAAGAGATTGCACATGTAACATGGCCTATTACGTATGGAGAAATCCTAACGAAAGAACAATTGGAGTATATGTTAGATTTAATTTATTCTGATGAAACACTTTCGAATCAGATTCAGAATAAAGAGCAGTTGTTTTATTTAATCTCAGATGCTGATTCCGTAATTGGTTTTATCGGGATTGAGCATAATTATAAAAATGAAGCGATAACTAAAATTCATAAAATCTATCTTCTGCCAGAAACACAAGGGAAGGGTTTCGGTAAAATGGTTTTTGATGAAATCGGTAAAATGGCTTTAGAAAACAATTCTGCAACGCTTTTACTAAACGTGAATCGCTTCAATACCGCTTTGAACTTCTATAAAAAATTAGGTTTCGAAATTAAAGAAACAGTTGATATAGAAATTGGAAATGGTTATTTGATGGAGGATTATGTGATGGGGAAGCAGATTTAATTTATTGGGCAAGCTATTTTACAATTACATCATACTTAAATAACAATCCTTTCACTTCATTCAAAGAAAAAACGGCTTTCTTCAATTTAGTTTTTGATGGATCAATAGTATAATTATAACTCGTTTTAAAATCGGCTTTGTTGGCAATGGCTTTTGAGAATTCGGAGCGGTACAAATCGCAATTGTCGAATATGACGCCTGTAAGATCGGCAGCCATGAAATCGACTGCAATAATACTGCAATTGGTAAAGATTGTTCCTTTTAGTTTTAAAGTATAAAACTTCGAAAAATCCAGAATACAATCGTTAAAACCAATTTCAAAAATCAATTTATCGCACATCGCAAAATTAACGTCTTTAATTTCGCATCGGTTAAAAGCTGCAGTTCTAAAAGCAACGTAATTAATTTTGGCTTCGTTGAAAATACAATCATTAAAAACACAGTCAATAAAAGTAACCGCCAGAAAAGTACACGCAGAGAAATTGCAACGATTAAAAACGCAGCCTTCAAAATCTTTAAAATTCAGATCTTCTTTTGCGTAAATAATGCTATTGTATTCTTTATCAAGAAAATATTCGTGCTGTTTCTTCAAGTTTAAAATGATAAATATTTGAGACCGAAAAGGTAATACTTTACCATAAAATATTCCTCTTAAATCATAAATCATTTTGATTTCATTCACATTTTTTATGCATAAAATGCTGTAGCTTTACACTTATTTTTAAGTTTAAAATACATCATTGTCGATATGGAACCAACAAGAAAGGAGCATGATTTTTTAGGAGAACTAGAAATTCCCAATCATCTGTACTACGGAATCCAAACTTTTAGAGCGGTAGAAAATTTCAACATTACTGGAATTCCGATTTCAAAAGAACCTTTGTTTATTAAGGCTTTAGGTTATGTGAAAAAAGCGGCTGCTCTAGCCAATAAAGATTGCAATGCGATCGATCCAAAATTGGCAGAAGCCATTTGTTACGGAAGCGATCAGGTAATTGCGGGTAAATTTGATCAGGAATTTGTAAGCGATTTGATTCAAGGCGGTGCAGGGACTTCTGTAAACATGAATGCCAATGAAGTTATTGCTAATATCGGACTGGAATATTTAGGTCATAAAAAAGGAGAATACAATTTTCTTCATCCCAATAATCATGTAAACTGTTCTCAGTCTACAAACGATGCTTATCCATCGGCATTTAGAATTGCTTTGTATTTAAAAATGGAAAGTTTTATTAAAACTTTTGCAGGCTTAGAAGTAGCTTTTGCTAAAAAAGGCGAGGAGTTTAAGGAAGTTTTAAAAATGGGAAGAACGCAATTGCAAGATGCAGTTCCTATGACTTTAGGACAGGAATTTAAAGCGTATGCCACAACAATTGGCGAAGATATTCAGCGTTTAAAAAATGCTCAGGAATTATTGCTGGAAATTAACATGGGTGCAACTGCAATTGGAACCAAAGTAAATGCTCCTGAAGGTTATCCTGAACTTTGTGTAAAATATCTGGCTGAAGAAGTTGGAATTCCGTTAACGCTTTCTCCAGATTTAATTGAAGCAACAGTCGACACGGGGGCTTATGTACAGATTATGGGAACTTTAAAACGTTCTGCGGTTAAAATTTCAAAAATTTGCAACGATTTACGATTGTTAAGTTCTGGACCAAGAACAGGATTTAATGAAATTAACCTTCCACCACGTCAGCCAGGTTCATCTATTATGCCGGGTAAAGTAAATCCAGTAATTCCAGAAGTCGTAAATCAAACCTGTTTTTATGTAATCGGTCAGGATTTAACGGTAACAATGGCGGCAGAAGCAGGACAATTGCAATTAAATGTAATGGAGCCGGTTATTGCTTTTGCCATGTTCACTTCATTAGACTATCTTTCAAATGCCATTCAAACTTTAATTGATAAGTGCATCAACGGTATTACAGCAAATGTTGATCATTGTTACAATATGGTTATGAATAGTATTGGAATCGTAACCCAATTAAATCCAATTATTGGTTATGAAGAAAGTGCCAGCATAGCCGGAGAAGCTTTAAAAACGAACAAAAGTGTACATCAAATTGCAGTGGTAGAAAGAAAACTGATTACTCAGGAAAAATGGGATGAAATTTATTCTTTAGAAAATTTGATCCATCCTAAATTTATTACAAAGTAAAATATGCTATAATTTGTATTATATCATTCTATAGACTCCTGATGATCTGTTTACGTTTTTATGAGATTCTATTTTGTTTATAAGTTATTGATTATGTGAAAATTATATAGTTATAAATGATTTATTTGAAAGAAAATACTTAAATTTGGTTTACCATTTAACTTTCAAACAAATCAATTTATGAAACAGTACAGTTTATTAGTCGCTTTATTCCTGTCGGTGATAGGAATGCAGGCTCAGGATGCAAGGTCTTTTTCACTTAATTTGTATGGTGGATATAATTTTTCAGACGACCTTGATTATGATGGTTATCGTGCAACAGTAGAAGATGGTTTTCAATACGGTGCAGGATTTGAGTACTTCTTTTCAACAAATAATTCGGTTGAGGTAAAATATCTAAGGGCAGATACCAAAATACCATTTTATGCTCCTGCTGGAAATCAGCTTAATGCAGGTGATGACAAAGGTGCTTTTAATTATGTTTTAGCTGATTATACGCATTATTTTGATACAGGATCAAATTTGCTTCCTTATTTAGGTGCAGGTGCGGGTATCGGAATTGTTGAAACACCTCAAAGTGGTAGTGGAACTTATTTTGCCTGGGATGTAAAAGGCGGAGTTAAAATCAAAACCGCTTCATTAGTTTCTGTAAATATAAATGCTTACCTCGAATCGATGTCGGCTGCGGTTGGAAATAGTTATTATTGGACATATTGGGGGCCGGTTGGAGTAGAAGATTATGTGTCAACTTTTCAGTTTGGTTTAGGAGCCGTTTTGAGCTTTAATTTTAAGAATTAGAAATTTTTCACAGATAATATTTGAAAGCAGTTATTTGGCTGCTTTTTTTATTGTGGATGTCGCAATTGTTCATAATTAAATCATAATTTATAACGAATTAGAATACTATTTTTCTAGTCAATCGTTATTTTTGTTGTATATACAAATTAAAATGAAGTTACTAATAGTCGAAGACGAGCCAAATCTTTTGTCGATTTTACGTAAAGGATTTGCAGAAAATAATAACGAAGTAAGCGTGGCACTCGATGGCAAAACTGCCCTTGAGATGATCCACAATTATAACTTTGATGTTGTCGTTTTAGACGTTATGTTACCAGATATTAACGGAATCGAAATTTGCAGAAGACTTCGCGCCAGCAAGAATTTTGTGCCTATTTTGCTTTTAACTGCTTTAGGAACTTCAGAAAATATTGTAACCGGTCTAAATTCCGGCGCTGATGATTATCTGGTAAAGCCTTTTAAATTTGGTGAACTTGACGCAAGAGTTAATGCCTTACACCGGAGAGCACATCAGGAAACTGATAAAATTGACGTTATTACTATTGGTGATTTAGAAATAAACGGACGTGCCAAAACTGTAAAAAGAGACGGCGAACCTATTATTTTAACGGCAAAAGAGTTCAAATTACTGTATTATCTCGGAAAAAACGCCGGAAGAATTGTTTCAAGAGATCAGATTTTGGATAATGTCTGGGATATTAATTTTGATATGAACACCAATGTGGTCGATGTTTATATCACTTACCTAAGAAAAAAAATAGATAAACCGTATACCACCAAACTTATTCATACCATGAAAGGTTTAGGTTATGTTATAAAACAATAAAATGGATATTAGAAAAAGAATTACTTTCACTTATGTAGCATTATCTACCTTTAGTACCTTGCTATTGAGTGTGATTGTATTCGTTTTATTTAGAGAAAACAACCGTTACCATTTCTTAAAAAGACTAGAAGACCGAGCGAAAATTGTTGCTTCTATACATTTTCAGAATGATCCTGAAAAAATAAAATACTACAGTAATCTTAAGAAAAACGGACTTGAAGAACTTATCGAGGAAGAAGAATATGTGCTGAAAATCAACAGCGCCAATAGTTTTGATTACAATACAAAACTTAATCTTCCGAATGAATTCTATACCAATATTCTAAAAACCGGAAAGGATTATTTCGAAGTCAACAGTAAATATTATTTAGGTCAGGTTTTTACAGAAAGCAACCAGAAATATATTGTAATTGTTGGTGCCCGAGACCGAAGAGGAAAAACGACAACCGTTTATATTGTAAAAATATTGCTATTTGGAGGAATTGGATTTATACTGCTCGCTTTCTTCTTAGGACGTTTTCTAGCCAAACGTGTGATTAATCCAGTTGCCAGAATTACAAAAGAAGTAAACCGAATCAGTGCTTCAAATCTGCATAACCGACTTCCAGAAGTAAAAAATGCCGATGAAATTTCAGATTTAACCGAGACGTTTAATGATATGCTTGACCGACTTGAAACTTCATTTGAGATTCAGGCCAATTTTATCAATAATGCTTCACACGAGTTAAAAACCCCTATAACCACGATTATTGCCGAAGCTGAAATTATGCTTTTAAAAGAACGTGAAAAAGAAGAATATGTAGAATCTCTTCAGAATATTTACAGCCAAGCATCAAGATTAGGAAATTTGACAGAAAGTTTATTAAAACTAACCCAAACTGGTTATGATGGAAATAAACAAGTTCTCGACATTGCCCGAATAGACGAACTATTATTGGATGTAAAATCAGATTTGGATAAAATTTTTCCTGATAACCGTGTGAGTATCAAATTGAATTTTGCGCCAAACGATTCTAATCTGCTTTTAATTCCATGCAATAAACCACTTTTAGAACTTGCCATCAATAATATTATTACCAATGGCGTAAAATATTCAGATAACAACGAAGTCTTTGTAACACTTTCGGCAAATCAGGAAGCGATTAAGATTTCTATTAATGATATCGGAATTGGGATTCCACCAGAAGATATTCCGCATTTGTACGAACCTTTCTTTAGAGGGAAAATTGCGGCCAAATATATTGGTTATGGTTTGGGACTTCCATTGGCTTCTAAAATAATTCGCATGCATGATGGTGAAATACAAGTTCAATCCGAACAAAATAAAGGAACGATTGTAACCATTATTTTCAAGAAAACCAGTACCAAGAAAGCCAACATTAAAAATTCTAATGTTTAATTTTAGAAAATTCTAATTTTAGATTAATACCCTTCTAATAATCAGGTAGTTATTTTGTATGTATAAACTAAAAGATTGTACATATGAAAAATTTCCTGATACCTACAACTTTAAAAGATGATACAATTTCTGCCGTAAAATCAGCGATTAATCAATCCAAAGAATCGGACTGCGAAATTGTTTTAATGATGGTTTCTGAAACACCAGATGCTTTTTCGGCTTCTAATTTCCTGCGTGAAATGCGCACAGGACTTACCAAAAGCCAAGAAGAAGTGTTAGAAACCTGCAGATATATGATTAATCATACTAAAAACTGCAGAATTAAAATTCATAATCAATACGGACTTTCATCGCCTATTTTTAGAGGAATAATCGAACACTTCTCTGTGAAATTGGTAATCCTGACGCATTCTTATAAAAAAGAAACCAAGCGCATTCATCAATATTTAGTGCAATTGGCTGGAAATCAAAAATGCCCGATACTACATTTAGGAAGCGAACATTTCAAAGAACACTTTACAAAAGCACTTTACATCGAAAACAGCAGTGCCAATATGCACGTAAAAGATGTTCAGCAGTTTTTAAATGAGAATTTCTCATACGAAATTGTAAGCCAGACTTCTAAAATTGATGATAATTACGAAACCTTAGCGCCTTATTTATCCGAAGCGATTTCTAAATATGAAATTGACCTTTTGGTAGAAACCCGTAAAGGAGAAAAAATCAAATTCAAAAAGGTTAAAAAAGAAAATATCAATGAAAAACTCGGACTTCCCGTTCTTTCATTGTATGAAGAAATGGCTTAAGTCTTTTAGTGACTAGTGAATAGTAAAAAGTAATTAGTAAAAAAGTGAATAATACATAGCGATATTCTGTTTTTTGATTTTTTAAGTAAAAAACTAATTACGAATCACTAACAACTAACAACTATCACTTAAACAGCAATATTAATTTAATTTAAAACCGATAATATGTTATTAAAGAAAAGAATACCAATGAAGTACGTTCTCGGGAAAATTAAAGTAGAAATAGTACTTGTATTAGCTTATACCTTAGTGTTTGAAATTTTTCATCACTATTTTATCACTCTTCCTGTTGATATTCCAATTGCAATTCCCACTATAATTGGAACCATTATATCGCTATTGTTAGCCTTTAAATCCAATCAGGCTTATGACAGATGGTGGGAAGCCCGAATTGTTTGGGGAGCAGTCGTAAACGATTCAAGAACATTAATTCGTCAGGTATTGACCTTTTATAAAGACCCTGATTTTTCTTTGGAAGCCAGTGAATTCAAAGAAAATTTTGCCAAAAGACAAATTGCATGGTGTTATAGTTTAGGTCAATCTCTTCGAAATAAAAATGCTGTAGAACCTCTAGATGGTTTGATGAGTGAAGAAGAAATCAAATACATTAAAAATCATCAAAACGTGCCAAATGCTATTTTAATGCTGCACGCCAGAGATTTACGAAATGCATTAAATGATAAACGCATCAATACTTACCAGCAGGTAGAAATTGACAATACACTATCAAGATTGTGTGATGAAATGGGAAAATGTGAGCGAATTAAAAACACCATTTTTCCAACCACATACAGCATGTATATTCGATTAACATTGTGTCTGTTTATCCTTTTACTGCCTTTTGGATTAACAAGTGTGTTGAGCTGGTTTGCCATTCCGTTGATTACTGCCATTGGAGGTGCTTTCTTTTTGATCGAGAGAATGGCGATTCATTTGCAAGATCCGTTTGAAAACCGACCAACCGATACGCCTGTAACTGCTATAGCAAATACAATAGAGAAAAACATCAAACAAATGCTTAACGAGTATCAAAGTGAGTTTGATATTCTGAAAGAATTTGATTTGAAAGAGGAACCTAAAAAAGTCGAAAAAGATGCCTATTTCGTCTTATAATTGTTAGTTTGGTCTCTTTAATTGTTGGCTGGACAGTAAGTAGTTGTACTGTCCAGTTTTTTATTTATAATTGTTTTTCAGCCAGTTTCCCTAAAGTCTGAATAGACTTTCTTAATTCGTTTGTCCACGGAAGACCAAAACTCAAACGCATACAATTTGAAAATTGATTTTGAAAAGAAAAAATCCTTCCAGGCGCAATACTAATATTGTGTTTCATAGCCAAATGATACAATGAAGCCGTATCGATTTTCTGATCTAATTCAACCCAAAGAAAAAATCCGCCCTGCGGCTGACTTACCTTTGTTCCTGCCGGAAAAGATTCTAAAACGGTATTGATATAATTATTACAATTTCGATTTAAAATCTGCCGGATTCTTCGGAGATGATTTTCGTAACGTCCGTTTTTCAAAAAATCACCCACAACTTCATGTGTAATAGTAGGAGAGGAGATCGTATGATACAATTTGGTTCTCAAAATCTCTTTTTTAAATTTTCCCGCAGAAACCCATCCCACGCGATATCCCGGAGCCAGCGTTTTAGAAACCGAACTACAGCAAAGTACAATTCCGCTTTCATCATACGTTTTACAATTCGTCGGACGGCTGGTGCCAAAATACAAATCCCCGTGAATATCATCTTCAATTAAAGGCACATTGTAAAATTCCATCAATCGTACAATTTCCTTTTTATGCTCATTTGGCAGCATACTTCCTGATGGATTGCTGAAATTACTCATCAAAACGCAGGCTTTTACTTTGTTAGAAGCCAGCGTTTTTTTAACCGCTTCCAATTCAATTCCTGTGGTCATATTGGTAGGGAGTTCCATCACATATAATCCAAGAGATCGTGCCAATTGAAGAATACCAAAATAAACCGGACTTTCGGTAATAATCGTATCTCCCGGTTTGGTTAAAGTCAGCAGACAATCGGAAATAGCAGAAATACAGCCTGGAGTAGTGATAATATCTTCTTCTGTCAGAGAACCGCCCCAAGTAAATGACCAGCGCGCAATTTCTTTTCTAAGATTACTATTTCCTTGAATTTCCTCATAACTGGTACCGCTGTTGGGCAGCTGACGCATAGCTTGAACCATTCCTTTATTCAACTTTGCAATGGGAAGTAATTCATTTGACGGAAAACCAAGCGAAAGCATCGTCACATCTTTGGCGCGCATATCACCGTAAACCAAATCGATTAAATCTTCTCTTTCAATGTTTTCAACGCTCAAAACAGGCGAACTCGCAGAAGGTTCTGTAATAATTCGTGCCGAAATATTACTCACATAATAACCAGATTGCGGACGAGATTCTATCAGCGACCTGCTTTCTACTTCATAATAAGCCTTGCTTACAGTACTCATGCTGTAACCCGTTTCGGCACAAACTTCTCTAATAGAAGGCAGTTTGTCACCAACATTTAAAAGTCCTGATTTTATCTGTTTCTCAATAACATCAGCAAACTGCAAATACAAGTAAGTCGAATTCTTCATAAAAAATAAAACTGTTACGCTGCAATTTACAAAAACTGTATCTGTATTGCTATTTTATTTTTTAGAAATTTGTCACATCAAAAAGAGATACAAATCGTGAAAACAACAAAATACTATATAGCCGCTATTGCCGCCTTTACAACTTGGGGATTTTTCAGTCTGGTTTTACGACCAATTCATGATTACGCGTCAATTGATATTTTGTTTTACAGAGTTTTTAGCTGCAGTATTTTAATGCTCTTGATCGCTTTGTTATTCAAAAGAAACAAAATAAAAGAAACAGTAGTTTTGTTCAAATCACTTTCTGCTCCCGAAAAGAAAAAAGCAGTTTTGCTAAACATTGGCGGAAGCTTCTTTTTGATGGCAAACTGGTTTACGTTTATTTATGCCATGAATCACGTAACCGTAAAAGCTGCATCGCTGGCGTATTTGGTCTGCCCGATTTTAACGACTCTATTAGCCTTTTTTATATTAAAAGAAAAATTAGTGAAAACACAATGGCTTGCGGTAAGTCTAAGTATATTGGGTATTCTGCTTTTGTCGTATGCTGATATTATGGATATGTTTTTCGGAATCATTATCGGACTTACATATGCGTGTTATTTGGTGAGCCAGCGTATAAATAAAGGTTTTGATAAATTCATCATGCTGACTTTTCACATTACCTTGTCAGCTTTGGTTTTATTGCCTTTTTATCCAACATACAGCGGACCAGTGCCAACTGAATTCAGGTTTTATTTCTTCATTGAAACTATTGCCATTGTCTTTACTATAATTCCGTTATTTCTCAATTTGTATGCACTTTCAGGAATCAATTCTTCAACTGTGGGAATGTTGTTGAATATCAATCCGATGATTGCTTTTATGCTCGCTGCTTTTTTCTTTAAAGAAAATATAAGTCCATTACAAATTGCAGCTTATGCATTAGTATTTATTGCCGTGTTAATTTTTAATTCACATCATCTTTTTGCCATAAAGCAAAAATATATCCTGTCGTCTAAAGATTCTCAATAGCTAATCTTGTATTTTTTATTGGTTTAAGGTATAAAATTACGAGAATCTTAACAGGATTTTAAAACAGGAATGAGTATTTTTCATTCCTGTTTTTTTATGCAGTAAAATGAATAAAGCCACAGATTATACAGATTAAAAGAATTAATTTCTTTGTCTCAATATTCGCCATGAATTCACGAATTACTTTAAAATTTAAATTGAAAAAATTCGTGAATTCGTGGCGAAAAATCTGTAGCAGATAAAAATTATCCAAATCAAATATTTATGAAAAATACCAAACTTCAAGCCTTTACTCCGTTATTTTATTTAGTGTGGTCAGATGATTTACTGACGCATAAGGAATTTGTCACTTTAAAAGGATTTATCAACTCATTGCCAGCTTTGTCTGATGATGAAAAAGAATTTCTGCTTTCAAAAGTAGATATTGCAAATCCGCCTTCGCGAAATGAACTGACACAATGGAAACAGGATATTGAAAAAAGTATTGCAGATAAATCCTCTATAAAATCCATTTTTGATATTGCAAACGCACTTTCGGGAGATGATTTGGATGTAGGGCCAATTGAAGCCGATTTTAGAAAATTAGAAAATGATCTTGGGATTTTAGGCGAAGAAGCACTTCAGAATTTCAAAACAAAAGCAAGTTCGTTTACAGCCAATTCACAGACTTCTAAGAATTTCGATATTAAAAAAATCACCGAATTTCTGGATGGAAAAGAAGCGCCAATCATCAAAAAAGTAAAATCGGTTATTTCCCGACCAGAATTTGCATATGAAACATCGACTGATATTAATGTATTTCGTGAAACAGTTTACAAATGGTGTAAAATTCTAGCCGATGAAAATTTAGGAAATATGGCTTATCCTAAAGAATACGGCGGAGGAGGAAATGTAGAAGATTATTTTGCCATTATGGAAACGCTGAGTTACCACGATCTGAGTTTAGTGATTAAATTTGGAGTACAATTTGGCCTTTGGGGAATGAGCGTTCAGTCGCTTGGAACCGAAAAACATTATGCAAAATATCTAAAAGATATTGGTTCATTAAAACTTCCGGGTTGTTTTGCCATGACCGAAACTCATCACGGATCAAACGTAAAAGGTCTGGAAACCACGGCGACTTATAATCATAAAGATCAAACGTTTGTCATTCACACGCCAAATAAAAATGCCCAGAAAGAATATATTGGAAACGCTGCAGTTCACGGACAAATGGCAACTGTTTTCGCAAAACTTATTATTGACGGTCATGATTATGGGGTAAATGCCTTTGTAGTGCCATTACGTGATACTGAAGGAAATGTTCTAAACGGAGTTACGATTGGAGATTGCGGTCATAAAATGGGATTAAACGGCGTCGATAACGGAACCATAAGTTTTAACAAAGTTGTAATTCCAAAAGAAAATATGCTGGATCGTTTTGCTTCAGTAAATGAAAAAGGAGAATTCGAAAGTCCGATTCCGAGTGATAATCGAAGATTCTTCACGATGTTAGGAACTTTGGTGGGAGGAAGAATCGGAATACCGAGATCAGCTTTGGCTGCAGCCAAATCAGGTTTAACAATTGCCATTCGCTACAGCGACCAGAGAAGACAATTCGGACCTGAAGGCGGATCAGAAGTTCCGATTTTAAACTACAGAATGCATCAGCGAAGATTATTGCCACATTTGGCGAAAACCTACGCAGTCCATTTTGCGCTTCAATATTTAACCAATAGATTTTTGAACAGAACCGAAGCAGAAATGCAGGAAATCGAAGCTTTGGCAGCGGGAATGAAATCATATTCAACTTGGAGCACAAGAGATATTTTGCAGGAATGCCGTGAAGCGTGCGGAGGAAAAGGATATTTATCTGAAAACCGAATCGACGCCTTGAAAAATGATACTGAAATTTACACGACTTTTGAAGGCGATAATACGGTTTTAATGCAATTGGTAGCGAAAAACCGTTTGTCTGAATTTAGAAAATCATTTGGTGAAATGGGATCTTTAGGCATTATTAACTATGTGTATGAAAATGCTAAAACGGCTCTTGCCGAAAAAAATCCAATTGCAACGAGAAGAACTGAAGACGAACATTTACTGGACAGTGAATTTCACTTGCAGGCATTCGTACATAGAGAAAAAACAATATTAGCTTCGGCTGCCAGACGTATCAAAAAATTAGTTGATGGCGGATTAGAAGCTTATGATGCCTTCAATGTTGTACAGCATCAAATGATTGATGTGGCGCAGGCCTATTTGGAACGTATTGTTTTAGAACAGTTTCAGGAAGCTTTAAAAGCTATTGAAGACGAAAATTCAAAACAAATCCTAACCCGATTATATCAATTATTTGCTCTTTCTCAACTGGAAAAAAATAAAGCTTGGTATTTGGAAGATGGTTATATGGAAGCCGTGAAAACAAAAGCAATCCGAAAAATGGTTAATCAGCTATGTTGGGACATTCGTCCAGATGCGGTTGCTCTTGTAAATGCTTTTGATATTCCCGAAAGCTGTTTAGCGGCGCCAATTGCTAATTGCTAAAAAGTTTTTTTTGCCACGAATTGCACTAATTCTCACTAATTTAAGATTTTAAAAAATTGTGTTCGTTGGTGTAATTCGTGGCCAAAAGAAAAACTGAATTCCATCACTATCGGGATAGTAACTTAGAACCTCAGAACCTTTTTTATATATTTGCTCAAAAACTATCTATCTTTTTTCCAGTGAAGAACCACCTTTTACTGCTTTGTGCTTTTTTATGCTGCTTTCCAGTTTTTGCATTGGATAGCGAAGATGTTATTTTGGATAAATTAAACAATGCTATTAAAAACAAACAGCATTACGTTAAACTCAAAGAAGAACGTATTTTAAACTTTAAAAAAATAAAATCTGAAACTTTAACCAAAGAGCAGGAGTACAATTACAACAAAACCTTATACTTAGAATATCAGAAATTCAATTCAGATTCGGCGATTCGATATGTAAAAAAAAATATCAATATTGCTGAGCAACTTCAGAATAAAGACCTTTTAACTTTGGCTCGGCTGCAATTAGTCACCTTATATTCATCTTCAGGAAAATACCGCGAATCTGAAGCCATTCTGAAAAGCATCAATAAAAAAACACTTTCTGCACAATTACTGCCAACCTATTATATTTCATACAGAGAGTTTTTTGAACATTACGCGGCTAATAGTTACAATGAAGAATACCGCCAGCAAATCATCAAATACAGAGATTCACTGCTTACCATTCTAGACCCTAAATCTTTAGATTATAAAATAAACCGCATTCAACAGGATATATTCCATAAAAAATTTAATAACACGCAGAAGAAATTACAAGATCTATTGCAAGTTACTCCCGAAGAAAATCCGCAATATGCGATGATTACCTATTTGCTGGGAAAAATTAATGAAGCGACTAATAACCTGGAACTTAGAAAGAAATATTACGCACTTTCGGCCACTTCAGATCTAAAAAATGCCAATAAAGATAATGCCTCATTACAGGAATTAGCGTTGGTTTTTTACGAAATTGGAGATGTTGATATGGCGTATAAGCTTACACAGTCGGCAATTGAAGATGCTTTGTATTGTAATGTGCAGTTTCGAACCCTTTTAATGTCGGAAGTTTATTCGATTATCAATACCGTTTATTTAGAAAAGGAAGCCAAGCGAAAAACCGAATTACAGCTTTATTTGTTGTGTATCAGTTTATTGTCGGTTTTTTTAATAGCTGCGGTAATTTATGTTTACAAGCAAATGAAAAAGGTTTCAAGAATTCGTGCCGAATTATATGAAACTAGCCAGAAACTAGCTGAATTGAACAAAGACATTACCCAAACGAACGAGCAGCTTCAAGAAACCAATTCGCAATTATCTGAATCTAATCATGTTAAAGAAGAATACATTGCGCATTTTTTCAGTCTTTGCTCGACTTACATCAACAAACTAGAGAATTACCGTATCATTTTAAATAAAAAAGCGACCGCAAAACAGTTTGATGAGATTTATAAAATATTAAAATCAACCACTTTAGTAGATAACGAACTCGAAGAACTTTACAAAAACTTCGATATTATCTTTTTGAATTTGTATCCCACTTTTGTAAAAGATTTTAATGCCCTTTTAATTCCCGAAGAGCAGATTGTTTTAAAACAAGGCGAGTTGCTAAATACCGAACTTCGAATTTTTGCCTTAATCCGACTTGGAATTACAGACAGCGTTAAGATAGCGGCATTTCTTCGTTATTCTTTAAGCACAATTTACAATTATAGAACGCGAGGTCGAAATAAAGCTGCAGTTTCGCGAAATGATTTCGAAGAAATGGTCATGAAAATAGGTTCTATGGCATTGAAACCCTAGAAAAATATTTTAAAAGCACTACTTTTTTTAGTGCTTTTTTTTATTTATGTAATTGTAAATCAATATTTTAATTTTTTAAATCACTACTTTTTTGCGTTCAAAAATGTAACATGTACGATAACGTTTTAGTTTTACAATATTATAAAAAGGTACTTCTGACCACTAGTACTTTTATCGATATTGAATGCTTAAATAAATAATAATAGTTATGTTTAAAAACGTTAAAACAATCGTTGTTTTAGTTTTATTGAGTTCATTCGGATTGAATGCACAAAATAAAGTTCCGGTTTATCTTGATGATAAAAAGCCAATTAGTGAGCGTGTAGAGGATGCGCTTAAGCGAATGACAACCGAAGAAAAAATTGCCATGATTCATGCGCAGTCTAAATTTAGTTCTCCGGGTGTAAAACGTCTTGGAATTCCAGAAAACTGGATGACAGATGGTCCTCACGGAATTCGTACTGAAGTAAAATGGGACGAATGGGATCAGGCAGGATGGACAAACGATTCTTGTATTGCTTTCCCAGCTCTTACAGCACTTTCTTCAACTTGGAACAAAGAATTGTCTTCTTTATATGGTAAATCTATTGGTGAAGAAGCGCGTTACCGTAACAAAAACGTATTATTAGGACCTGGTGTAAACATCTACAGAAGCCCATTAAACGGACGTAACTTCGAATATATGGGAGAAGATCCGTTCCTGGCTGCTAAAATGGTAGTTCCTTATATTAAAGGAGTACAATCAAACGGGGTTGCTGCCTGTGTAAAACACTTTGCATTAAACAATCAAGAAACAAACCGTAACTCTGTAAACGTAATCGTAGACGATCGTGCTTTATACGAAATCTATCTTCCGGCTTTTAAAGCAGCGGTTCAAGAAGGTGAAGTTTGGTCAATCATGGGTTCATACAATAAATATAAAGGTCAGCAATGCTGCCACAACGAATATTTGTTAAACGATATTCTTCGTGGAGAATGGGGTTTCAAAGGAGTTGTGGTTTCTGACTGGGGTGGAGTAAACGATACGAAACAAGCTATTCACAATGGTTTGGATATGGAATTTGGTTCTTGGACAAATGGTCTTTCATGGGGAACAAGCAATGCTTATGATAACTATTATTTAGCAAAACCATATTCTGAAATGATTAAAAAAGGAGAAGTTGGAACTAAAGAATTAGATGAAAAAGTACGTCGCATTCTTCGTTTGGCTTTCTTAACTACAATGGACAGAAACCGTCCGTTTGGATCTTTTGGAACAGAAGAACACGCTTTAGCAGGTCGTAAAATTGCCGAAGAAGGAATTGTATTATTACAAAACAACAATAACATTCTGCCAATCAATCTTTCTAAAACGAAAAAGATTGCTGTAATTGGTGAAAATGCTATCAAAATGATGACAGTTGGAGGAGGAAGTTCTTCTCTAAAAGCAAGATACGAAATCACACCTCTTGAAGGATTAAAGAAAAGAATTGGAAACCAAGCTGAAATTGTTTACGCAAGAGGGTATGTAGGAGATCCTACGAGTAACTATAATGGAGTTGTAGCAAAAGTAAGTTTAGAAGAAAAACGTCCGCAGGCTGAATTAACTGCAGAAGCTTTAAAAATTGCCAAAGATGCTGATATCGTTCTTTTCATTGGAGGTTTGAATAAAAGTCCAAATCAGGATGACGAAGGTCACGATCGTAAAGAGTTAAACCTGCCTTATGGTCAAGATAAATTAATCAGCGAATTAGCAAAGGTTAACAAAAATATTGTCTTTATAAATATCTCTGGAAATGCTGTTGCAATGCCTTGGATTAAAGAAGTTCCAGGAGTTGTTCAAGGATGGTTTTTAGGAACTGAAGCTGGAAACGCTTTAGCAAATGTTTTAGTTGGAGATGTGAATCCTTCTGGAAAATTATCTTTCACTTTCCCAGTAAAATTAAACGATAACGGAGCTCACGCTTTAGGAGAATTTCCTGGTGGAGATGACGTAAAATACAACGAAGGGATTTTTGTTGGATACCGTTGGGCAGACAAAAACAAAATCAAACCATTATTTCCATTTGGTCACGGTTTAAGCTACACGACTTTTGCTTATGGAAAAGTAACGGCTGATAAAAAACAAATAACAGCGGGAGATAAAATTACATTCTCAGTTTCTGTTAAAAATACAGGAAGCCGTGACGGATCAGAAGTTGTTCAGTTGTATATCAGCGATTTAAAATCTTCATTGCCACGTCCGATAAAAGAATTGAAAGGTTTCGAAAAAGTAGCTCTTAAAGCAGGAGAAGAAAAAACAGTAACCTTTACAATCGATAAAACAGCTTTAAGTTTCTTCGACGACAAAAAACACGACTGGGTTGCTGAACCGGGAGCTTTTGAAGCAGTAATCGGAGCATCTTCTGCAGACATAAAATCTAAAGTGGGATTCTCACTTCAATAAATTTCATTATTTCTAAATTTGGTTGGTTGTAAAGCTGCAAGTGTAAAATTTGCAGCTTTGCTTTATCGTTTAATTTAGAAGTAAAAAATATTTTTAATATCATCAATCTCATAAAAACATATCATGAAACGAATACTATTACTAAGTACAATCTTTATTTTATTTCAAAATCTTTCAGCGCAGACATTAAGTAAAATGCAGTGGTTCAATGAACCTGAAAAATGGGAAATTAAAAACAATGCCCTAATTATGAATGTTACGGCAAATAGTGATTACTGGAGAATTTCGCATTATGGTTTTACAGTAGACGATGCACCGTTTTATTATGCGAATTATGGTGGTGAATTTGAAGCAAAAGTAAAACTAACCGGAAATTATATTGCTCGTTTTGACCAGATGGGTTTAATGATTCGTACAGATGAAAAAAACTACATTAAAACAGGAGTAGAGTTTGTTGACGGAAAATTCAATGTGAGTACAGTTGTAACACATGAAAAAAGCGATTGGAGCGTTACTACTTTAGAAAAAGCACCTCCATTTATCTGGATTAAAGTAGTTAGAAGATTAGATGCTATTGAGGTCTTTTATTCTTTGGATGATAAAAACTACATTTTAACGAGAAATGCACCTTTAGAAGATAATAAACCAGTAATGGTAGGATTAATGGCTGCTTCTCCTGATGGAAAAGGTTTTGAAGCAAAATTCGAAAACTTCACCGTAAAACATTTACCAGACCAAAGAAGATTGGAATGGCTTAAAAATCATCAGTAATTGTTTTTATTAAAAATTAAAAATTAAAAATTAAAAATTAAAAATTAAAAATTGCTTGGCTAACCATCAACCACCAACCATCAACAATAAACTATCAACCCAAAATGAATATTCAACCTAAAAAACATTACGAGATTCTAGACGGTCTGCGAGGAGTTGCGGCTATTTTAGTAGTGGCGTTTCATATTTTTGAAGCTTTTGGCGGCGGAAACCGTTTTATACAAATTATCAATCACGGATATCTGGCTGTCGATTTCTTTTTTCTTTTATCGGGATTTGTGGTGGCGTATGCCTATGATGACCGCTGGGGAAACATGACGCAATGGGAATTCTACAAACGCCGATTAATTCGTTTACAACCAATGGTGATCCTTGGAATGATCATTGGGGCTCTCTTTTACTATTTTCAAGCATCAGATATATTATTTCCTCAGATTGCTGCAATGCCGGTATGGAAAGTAATTTTAACCATGATTATTGGTTTTACTTTACTGCCAATTCCGCCTTCTATGGAAATTAGAGGCTGGGGCGAAATGCATCCTTTAAATGGTCCGGCATGGTCACTTTTTTTCGAATATATTGCAAACATCTTGTACGCCCTGTTTTTCCGTAAATTTTCGAACAAAGTATTATCAGTTTTTGTGCTGATATTTGCCGGACTGTTAATTAACTATACAGTTTTTGGACCCAAAGGAGATGTGATAGGAGGCTGGTCGCTGAACCTAGCGCAAATGAATGTTGGCTTTACCCGATTATTGTATCCGTTTTTTGCTGGGGTTTTATTATCTCGTTTAGGAAAATTGATTCATATAAAAGGCGCATTCTGGGTTTGCAGTATATTAATCACGATTGTTTTGGCACTTCCTAGATTTGGAAATGAAAATACTTTGTGGATGAATGGTCTATACGAATCATTCTGCATTATTCTAGTATTTCCTATTATTGTGGCAATTGGAGCAGGCGGTCAGATTAAAAGCCAATTCTCAAACAAAGTATGTAAACTTTTAGGCGACATTTCGTACCCAATTTACATTACACATTATCCACTTATTTATTGGTTTACGGCTTGGGTTGTAGATAATAAAGTAACTATAAATCAAGGATACGGAGTAGGAATTGGTGTTTTAGTTGCCAGTATTGTTCTTGCTTATTTATGTTTAAAATTATATGACGAACCAGTTCGTAAATGGCTTCAGAATAAATTTCAAAAAAGAGTTAATTAAAGGGACAAAGAGGCAAAGGAACAAAGATTCACAGGCAACCTCTGCAACTCTGAACCTTAATAAAAATATTGAATTTCTAATTTTGTTAGTTATAGATATTCAAAAAAAAGGGATAAACAATTAAGTTTATCCCTTTACTTTTTAAAGTCCATGAAACTTGTCCCTTTGAACCTTTATAACTTTGTATCTTAAAAAAATTATTCCAAAACCAATTGTCCTAAAGCTTCTTTGCTGAAACCTTTTAATTCATTAGTTTTTCCAGCTTTGATTTTTGCCACCCAATTTGGATCAGATAAAAGAGGTCTTCCCACAGCAACCAAATCAAAATCGCCTCTGTCGAAACGTCTGTTTAATTCGTCTAATGAAGTAGGTTGAGAGCTTTCTCCTGCAAATGCACCAAAGAAATCACCAGAAAGTCCAACAGAACCAACTGTAATAGTTGGTGCACCTGTTACTTTTTTAGCCCATCCAGCAAAGTTCAAATCAGAATCTTCAAATTCTGGTTCCCAGAAACGACGTTGTGAAGCGTGAATAATATCAACACCCGCATCAACAAGAGGAGTAAGCCAAGCTTCTAATTCCTGTGGATTTTTAGCCAGTTTATAATTGTAATCAGAAGGTTTGAACTGAGAAAAACGCATGATTATGGCGAAATCATTTCCTACTTGTTTTCGGATTTCTTTTATGACTTCAATAGCAAAACGATTACGTTCCGGAAGTGTTTTTCCTCCGTAAATATCGTCTCGCAAATTCGTTTCGGCTCTAAAGAACTGGTCGATTAAATAACCGTGCGCTCCGTGAATTTCGATAGTATCAAAACCTAATCTTTTTGCATCAGCAGCAGCTTTTCCGAAAGCCAAAATAGTATTTTCAATATCTTTTTCAGACATAGCAATACCATTTCTAAAATCAGGTCGGTTTAAACCAGACGGACCTTCAAATGGAACAGGCGGCACCCATCCAGAATGATGATTGTCCATAATTCCCATATGCCAGATCTGCGGTCCCATTTTTCCGCCCGCAGCATGAACTCCATCAATTACTTTTCTCCATCCGCTTAAAGCTAAGTCGCCATAAAAATGAGGAACATTCTCATCATTAGAAGAAGATTTTCTGTCAATAACAGTTCCTTCAGATAAAATTAATCCAACTTCGCCTTCCGCTCTTTTTTGGTAGTAAGCGGCTACATCATCAGTTGGAACTCCGTTAGGAGAAAAAGAGCGCGTCATTGGCGCCATTACGATTCGGTTTTTCAGATTTAACGTTTTTAAGTTAAATGGTGAAAACAGGTTGTTTGTACTCATAGTAATTTTACAAATTAGATTGAATTAATTTACTGAGTGCTTCAAAGGCACCTTCGTTACGTTTATAATACGTCCATTGTCCAACACGTTTGGCTTCAATAAAACCAGCGCGCTGTAAAATAGAGAGATATTCGGATACTGTGGACTGTGTTAAACCGGCTTTGGCTTGAATTTGTCCAACACACACACCATGTTCAAATCCGGCATGTTCAAGCTGTCCCGGAAAGTTTAGTTCAGGCTCTTTTAGCCATTCCAGCATTTGCAGTCTGGACTTATTAGATAATGCTTTAAAAATTTCTATCGGTTCCATGTAGCAAATATATCGACTTTTCCCGATATATCAATTAAGAGAAAAATATTTAGGATAATTTTAAGAGTAAAGAGTAAAGAGTAAAGAAGAAAGGAGAAGGAAGAAGGAAGAAAGAAGAAAGAAGAAAGAAGAAAGTTTTCGCAGGTCAAGGAATTCTGTCAAAGAAAATTTTATATTTGTTTTTAGAATAATCTCGCAAAGACGCAGAGTCGCGAAGTTTTTATGAATTGCCTTTTGCTTTAGCTGGAGGTTTAAAAAAGAGTAAAAGAGGAAGGCTTTAGCCGAATAATTCAAACTTAGATCTAAAACTTGACGACTCTGCGACTTTGCGAGAGATAAATTTCAGCCCTATAATATAATTTTAAACTTAATTATGAAAAAAACTTTACTTATCGTAGCATTCTTATGTTGTGTGATTACCAGTTCAAAAGCACAGGTTGTAGGTGTCGATGTTGGTGATATTGCTCCAGAAATCGATCTTCCAAATACAAAGGGAGAAAATGTAGCGCTTTCTTCTTTAAGAGGTTCGCTGGTTTTAGTTGATTTTTGGGCTTCATGGTGCGGGCCTTGCATCAAAGAACAACCCTTATTATTAAAACTGCACCATGCTTATCCTGACAAATTATCGATTTATGGTGTTTCTATGGATACAAAAAAGCCGCTTTGGTTAGCTGCAATTGCAAAAGGGAAACTGCCTTGGACAAATGTGAGTGATTTAAAATACTGGACTTCACCAGTTGTGGGAGATTATATGCTGCAGTCAGTTCCTTTGAATTTCCTGATAGATAAAAACGGAATCATCCTGGCAAAGAATATCCATGGGAAAGCTTTAGAAGATATGATTCAAAATCAATTAGCACAATAATAAATTTAGGTAAGTATACCCTTTTTACACCGAAATTAAAACTTCTATAAAAAAGGCGGTTAAACTTTTTGTTTCGGTTTCTAAGATTATATATTCTCTATTTGAGAAATCAAACTTAGACACTTCTTGAAGATATTCAATCATTTCTTTTATATTTTCCGCGAAATGTGTTGCAATGATTGAAATAAGTTGTTTTTCGAGGTCTTCTGTCTTGTATAAGATTATAAATTCACTTGGCTTATTGACAGTATTTTCGTATTCTTGTCTGGTTAACTGTTTAATTTGTATCATATTATGAGAATTAAAGATTTGAACGACCTTGCGCCGATAATAAATAAAAGAACAAGGTTTTTAGTGAATAATACAAGTATTCCCTTTATGGACATTTTTTATGGTGTGATAAAAGAAATAAAAAGTGATCATATAATTGTAGAGCAACAATATATAAAGTCTAATGAAGATTATTCTGAAGAACTTATCACACAGAATAGAAAGCTTAAAAACGGAACTTTTAAGCTACTAGAAGATAAATAAAAAGCCTTACTGTTTATGTAAGGCTTAATTGTTTTTTTAGCTTTTTGCGAGATTTATCATTTCTATTATTTCTTCAGGCGTAGAATCAGTTTGAAAAATGGTCGGTTTTTCTGTCCCTACCACCCATATGAAACTACTGCCAGCGTGTGCATTTCCTGTTCGGGAAATCTTTACAATATAATCAACATTTAAGTAATGATCGTCTTTACGCATGTCTGTAATCTTAATAAATCCTTTCATAGTTAGTTAGTTTTAATGTTCTCTCAAATATACAAAATTGTTATAATCAGCGACAATCAAAATATAATCAGCTAATTAACTTTGTATTTATGGAAGAAAGATATAAATATACAAACGAAAAACTTTTCGAAACTGATCCAGCAGTTGATAAAGCAAATGAAGAATATCAAGAAGCAATTCAAAGACTATTAGTAAAAGAAATTACTCTTGAAGAATGCCGTAAATATCAGCAGGCTGTTTTTGATGCTGTTAATAAAAGTACTATTGGCTGGACTATTAGAAAAGAAAAAGCCTCTGGTTAACGAGGCTTTGGTTCTACTTTTTAGTTACTGTCACTTTTGGAGTCACAACTGCTACAGGCTTAGGAGGAGCATAACTACTTACAGTTACACTAGTATTAGGTTTAACCTGTACATTTTTAGTGGTTACTGTTCTGCTTAATCCTTTATTGTTTGCCATAATTCTTATGTTTTATATTTCTTGTTGTTGTAATATGTTAGCTTGTTCAATAGTTACATCTTCGTTTAAAGTCAGGTATATAGAAGGTGTTTTATAAAGCTCTGTACCTTGATTGTAAAGATAAACAGTAACATCTTCTAAAACAATCTGTTTAACACTTTCTTTTTCAGAAAAAGAAAATATTTTTCCAAAATAGGTAAGATTATTTTTTGAATCTCTAATATATACCACATCAATCTCTTTTTTGGAAACATATGTCACAAATAATGTTTCATCAGTTTCTTTCTTTGTGATCTTAAGATAAATTCCTGCCCTGTTTATAAAATTTTTAGTGTCCATTTTTGCTAGTATAGCAGCAATGAATATACTTATAAAACTGGCAAAAAATACTTCAAAATACGATATTTCTGTATTAGAGATAGATTTAAAAGTTTCCAAACTTTTATATTCTTCTTCACTGTCATTACAAAGATTTCTAATAAAACAAACTATAGTTGAAAGTGTTTGAAGTCCTAAATATGAAAGAGCTCCTAAAAATATTGTAACACTTATAAACATTAAGTCCGATCTTTTATTAGATCTAGAAGTAAGACGTTTGTAAATAAAATAAGCTACAATACCAGGTATTAGTATAATTATAAGCTTTACTGTTAAACTTGATATATCCATTTGTCAAATTTAACAATTTTTTCTTTACTTTTTAAAATGCCTAGCTTTTAAAAGCGCTTTATTAAAGTCAGACAGTTCTTCTTTTTTCCGCCCTTTTTCAATATCGTCAAAAGTTGCTGTTTTAACTGTTTTTCTTTGTCCGCTGATTAATAACGGAAGTTCTAAATATTCAACCTCTGATAAATCTTCTTGTAAATACTCTGTCATATCTTCAAGACTAAAATACCATTGTTGTTCAAATTCTGTCTTGTGTATGCTTTCGTCCTGCAAAAGCTTTTGTTTATCTAGTATTTTCAAATCATTATGTTTAAAGTTTCAAAGTTAGTGATTTTATTATTTGCTTTTTTGTGATATTTTTCTTAACTATGTCTTAAACTTATAATTATGAATAACACACAAATAAGAGGAGTGAATCTTTGTTTATTATCCATTGAGTTAAAACTTAAAGCATTGGAAAAAGCTCTTACAGATGACCAAAAGATAATTTACGAGACTTCCTTAAAAGAGAGTATTGAGTTAGCTCAGAACGATAAACTTTCAATGTCATTAAGTCCTGAAGAACGTCGTATGTTGCTTAAAGTTTTGGGTCAGAAGTAGGTTTTCCATTATTGGGCTGTTAACTGTTTGTACTTTGTTCTCACCTGCGAATTAGCTAACAAGTGGTTAAATCTGTCTGATGTTTTTAAATCTCGCAGATTAAATCTGAATACATGTTCGTCTACATATTTCTGAATGTGTTTTCTTGACCACCAGTTATGAATTCCGTTATAGCTTCTTTTCATTATCCCCCAAAATCCTTCAATTGAATTGCTGTGTATTTCAGGGTTATCAAAATCAACATATTGTTTTTTAGCATGATCCACAATGTGATGGTCATAACAGTTTTCTAGTCCTCTATATCCGTGCCATTCATCTGAGATTAAAACCGTGTCTTTTTCTACAAATGATTTTATAAACGGCTGTATTGATTCTTTTTTAGTGTTTTCCACCGCTATGCATTTTACTTTGCTTGGTGAAAGCATAACTTTTTTGCCGTCTATTATTTCAGATTCGCCTCTCTGCAGAACTCCAATTACTGGGGTTTTGTCTTTGAAACTTCTTCCCTGCGACTGTTCAACCTTTTTGTCTTTGTGCCTGTTTTTATTTTTCCCGCCGAAAAAAGATTCATCCGCTTCGCAGATTCCATCAAACTTATCGTCAATGTCGTTTTCAATTCCAAAACAAGCCCTGATTCTATGGAGCATATGCCACGCTGATTTCTGGCTTATCTGTAAATCTCTCCCAAGCTGTACAGAACTGATTCCTTTTTTATGATTGATAACCAGATATATTGCCATAAACCATTTAGGAAGTTCAATCTTAGTATTATCGAACATTGATCCAGTCTTAACAGTGAAGTATTTACCGCTTGTTTTGCATTTGTACTTATTTCCTTTACACTTATAGACTTTACTGTCTTCATGAAAAGGACTCACTGGTTTATTATTCCAATAGAGTGCTTCTAAATGCTCAATACACTTTTGTTCAGTAGAGAACTCTCTAGCTACTTCAAGTATTGAATTGAAATCTTTGTTAAACATGACTTTAAATTTTTCTTTCCCCAAATTTACGAACATTTTTACACTTAAACAATAATTTAGTGTAACTAAGTTCTAATTTTAACGTTTGAGGTATTTCTTTAAAGCCGTGGATACAAAGATAACTGCTAATTTTTTGTACTCCAATTCTTTGAAATCTGTTGTAATTTATTACTTTTACAGCATTGAAAATATAGGCGTTAGCTATTATCATGGTATCGAAATCTGGACAATTTCACATGCACCACACGATAATAAGACTATGCTCATGCTTTGGCGTGGGTGTAACTTATCTTGGTGCAGGTTTGTCCAGAACCCCGATTCAGGTATTGGTTACAGACCCACGCCTTTCTTTTGTATAACAAAGTCACTCAGGGTTTAGTGACATAAAACTAAATCCTATGAGAAATTTTACTTTTTTGTTATGCTTCTTACTTACTTTTATTAGTTGTTTCGCGCAGAATTCAACTGAGAAATATAATACTTATTTGAGAAGATATGAATATTTCGACAGTAACGGTAATATGACTGGATATAAACAGTATAATGCTTACTTAAACCAGTGGGAATATTACAAATCCGAAGAACAGGGTTATCAAATTCAACAGCCAAGTCCTCTAGGGGATATTGAGTTAACAAGACAGGTACTATCTTCAAAACAAAAACAATACGATACTAATTTAGAAACAATTAGAGAGGTTGTTAGAGTTTCGGTCGCATACATACACAGCCGTGCAAAAGCCAAAGGTTACAGTAATGAAGAAGCTAAACGTTCAGCAACTGAATTTGATGTTTATTATGTCAATAAAATACGGTATGGTAAATACGATTTATCTTTTGATTATGTGAAGAACGATTTGATAATTTTTCTTTCTAATGGAGCGAAAAAGATAGCATGTGACAATTTTAAAGACTGTTATTAATGGAAATATTATTTACAATCATAGGGTTTATAATTTTAGGTGTAATTGTAAGATCATCTCTTAATGATAAATCTGTAGAAGCTAAGCCCCAAAATAGTTCAGAATGGATAATACAGCTTATTATTTGTCTTGCTGTTGGTGCAATAGTTTGGTCACTTATTCCCGAGAGTTGTAAACATAGAAAAAACAGCGATTATGACCCTGCTTCATATGAAAAACTCAGCCCTGATTATAAAGACTAAACCTATATAATTCATAAAAATTACACTATGAAAAAAATTTACATTTTACTACTTACAACATTAATAATCTTTTCTTGTTCTTCGGAAGAGAGCAATTCTAAAAATAACTCTTTAAACCCTCCTGCTTGGATACAAGGGACATGGGCGCAAAAATATGGCACTAATGGTTCTTATACATATCAGCCTATTTTTACATTCACTAAAAATGATTTTTGCACAATTAGCTTAAACAGCAGTATTTGTATATCAGAATCTGCAAATAACACACCAGATTTAAAAATAGAAGAAACCACAACTGATTCCGAATATAAATTCTCATTTAGCATCAAAGGCGTAACTACTTCTTACAGATTCATTAAAATATCTAATTCTAAAATTGAATATGATATTTATCCAGATCAAAATGTTCCAAATATGGAGCTTTTTAAGCAGTAAGACTTGAAATTCGATATAATTCCACTACACATAATAAAACAAACAAATGAAAAAACAAATTATCTTATTTATATCTATTCTTTGCTTATACTCATGCAGTAGCAATGAAGAAAATATTCAATCAGCCGCAACACTAGAAGGAAATTGGCTTTTACAAAACATTCCTTCCGGTTCAAAATTAAAATTTTACGGCAACAACTTTATGATAGAATCAGGTACTGTTACTATCACTGGCACATTTAAACTAATTGACAAAAAAATGACTGGAGAAGTAACAAGTCGTAAAGGAGCAAACAGCAACGCATTAAAACCCGACACTTTTACGGGAAACATCGAAATTACAAATGACAAAGTGACTTTTACTAATTTTGACGGAAATTGGAGAGCAATCTTTTCTACATGGTACGGAAAACAAAAGTAAAAATGCTTAACAAACAATATCATATCTAGAAAATCAGGTGTTTGTACTTGGTTGGTTATTTTCAGCTTTTAGTATATTTGAAATGTAATACCCATTCTGACAAAAGTAAAGAGTTGCGTAAAGTATTAACTTAAATTTAGAGAATGGGAAAAAGATTGCACAAAAAGGTTTACCACTTTAACTTCAATGTTAAACTATGGCTGTTCTGGTTATAGTAAGTGTAAATTACTAAAGGTAAGTTCGCGCTTACCTTTTTTATTTTGATGAATCTTTTTTGGCGGAAAAATAAAAACAGACATAATTTATTACTGCTATGACTAAAAAACAACCAAAATTTAAAATTCAGATTTTTTACAGAGACGTAATTTCAGGACATTTTGTATCTGAAGAATATGCAAAGAAAAATCCTAAGACAACCATTAAAGAAACTAGAAAAATACCTATTTAATCTCTTCTTCTGTAAAATAATAATCAAGATCAATCCATTTTTTACCGTTCATATTTTTTATATTTTTAGGTAGTTTATACCTTCCTTTGAATTGTTTGGGTGAATCTGGATTTAATTGATGTGTTTCTTTTATCTGGAATGGTCTTAAGCCATATCCAGTTATATATACTTTTGCCATAATATTATAAATTAAAAAATCCACTGTAATAAGTGGATTAAGATTAATAATTTTGTTTCAGTGTAAAAAGGGTATACTTACCTAAATTTATTACGTGTAAGCTAGCTATTGCTTATATATTTTTGTTTTTTAAATATGAAAAAATCTTATGAACACTTAAATTAAGATATTATGATTCAAAAAGCACTTTTAGTATTGTTGGTATTTATTTCATTGAAATCAAATTCACAGACGCTTGAAACTATTTATAAATTAAAATCAAAATACCAAAAGTGTCTGGATAAAGGTAACAATATGCGAAATTGTGCTCTTGAGTATTACAATCAGTCTGATAGTTTGTTGAATGTATCGTATAAAAATCTTAAAGCTAAGATGAGTTCAAAAGAACAATCAAAGCTAAAGAAAGAACAATTAGCATGGCTTAAAAAACGAGATCAGTTTTTTCAAAAAGTATATGCAGATACCAAAAAGGAAGGAAATTTTATTGAAGGAACACAAGATTTTGATATGATTATTTATGATGAGCAGGCAAAATTTGTTTTTGGCAGAGTAAAAGAGCTTATTCAAAAAGGTTAGTTTTAGGATTAACGAGAAAATAGAAAAGCCCAAATCAATAAAGAAATGGGCCTTTAATTTTTTAAATTTAGTTACTTGTTTCTGTGTTCGTTTCCTAAATCCGCCAAAATTGTCTTCAACATTTTCTAATTTGAAATTCGGGGAATTTAAAAAGCGATCCCAAATTGAAAACCAACTGTAAACGAAGTTGGATGATCATTGCCAAAACGCACTGGAAGCGGAATTGCAGCATAATAACTGCAGCTTTCACTTTTGATAATAGTTTTATTAAACACAGGCGTTACTCCATACCTTCCACCGCTTTCAAAAGCAGCTCTTCCAGCAAAGGTATAACCATTTCCCAATGCCACTAAAACACCTGGGTGAAATAACAAGTTGGTTACTTTATCGCTGTCGCCTTGAACTTTAATATTAGGAACTACTTCAAATGAAAATCCTATTTTTTGATTTTTCCAAATATTAATTCCCGTTGGAAAACCTACAGCATAATAATCTCGAAAATTTACATTGGTTTGTTCACTGCTAACAGTTACAATAGGATGCATAATGCCAAAATATCCCGTTATTTTAGGATAAACCGTTTGAGAATAGATATTTGCTGAAACAAATAAGATCAATAAATAAAAAAGTCTGGTAGTCATAAATAGTTTTGTTTAGTAAAACAAAGCTATATATTTACAACTTCAGTAAATAGAACACTATTTACCTTTTGTATCTGGTTTACTTTTTGAAGCGTTTTTTCTATATGAAGAAGGATTTTTTCCAGTATGCAGTTTAAATATTCGCGTAAAATGACTTTGATCTGAAAATCCTGTCATATAAGCAATTTCAGTTAAAGTAAGATCCGAATTTTGAATTAAATTGATCGCTTTTTCAATTCGTAATTTACGAACATATTCACCAAAATTTAAATCTTCAAAATACTTTGAAAACTCTCTTGATAAATAAGATGGGTTTAATTCTAAATCATTTGAAATCTTTTTCAGATCAAAATTAAACTGAGTATCGATTTGATCCTGTATAATTTCCTTGAGATCTTTGACCCACGAAGGTGTTTTTTTACTGGATTTCTTTTCAGAAAGAAACTTTTTGTATACTTCCTGAAGCAGACTTTCGAAAGGACTATTTTCAAGATGATTTTGATGGTATAAATAAGAAGCCCAGCTGTAAAGCCCATCATAAAGCTTTAATCCAGTTTCGAGAAGTTCTTGATCATCAGTTATATTATGAGCTAATCCGGCTGAAATTGCCCAGAGTCCAGCAGCTTCTTTTGCAAGGTCATGACGATCTGTATCGGCGCCACGAACAATTTTTGCCATTATTAAAACAGCAGGATCTGTAATTTGATGTTTTTTTACAATATAGTCAAAGGTGCACTCTTCGTTGTAATGACTGTATTCTACATTTGGAATATCGAACGGAACGGCATTTAGTTCCTTTGCTTTATTGAGAACATCATCGAAAGGAACATACAGGAATTCAGCCTCAGAATCGATAAATTTTTTAATAAGCCAAGGGCACGCAATTCTGTCAATTTTGGGCCTTTCCCGTGTGATCCATTTCATGATAATAATTTGATTTAGTCTTGATCTTTGGATAGGTTTTTCACACCGCCAAAATTCGTCTTCATCATTTCCCTAATTTGAAATTGAGTTTTATTTCGCGTAACGCTTTTCCATTGGTCAAAATCATAAATATGAATCTTGTCGGCATAAGGATTGGTTACGAAAAAAAGTCGTGATATAGAGAATTTATAATATTTTAGTTCATGCGAAATGTGGCGGTCGGGAACGATAATAAGAATCGTTTCCCAGTCCAGAAAATTCTTGGGAACGTCCTCTCTTTCTGTTAATCCAAGAGATTCAAAAAAGGCAACTATCTTTTGATCATTAATCTTATCGATCTTTTGATCGATTCGTTTAATGGTGTTCAGAAGCTTTTTTTCATCTTTAATAACACTCATATTCTCTCTGCTTTTAAAAATTTAATATAAAATTACACCAAAAGAAAATTATTTTAAAAAGTATAGCCAATAGAATGATTCTAAATTTTTGCCCTTCATTTTTACCCCTTAAAATAAAGTAAGTGTGAGTGTTTTGACAAAATACTATTAATTTAAACCGGCTTTATAGCTTAATTTTATCTTTTTAAACATTCTAACTGACCAACCACTTTTATGAAAATCATAGTTTCTAAAATCTTTACGCTGTTTTTTATTGTCATGTACAACCTGACTTTTGCCCAAAACAAATCAGATCGGGAATTGATTGTAATTGATAAAGACTGGCGTTTTTCATTTGGACATTTATACGATACCAAAAAAGATTTTGGACACGCTGAAGGATATTTTTCTTATTTGACGAAAACCGGTTTTGGAGACGGACCTGCGTCAAAAGATTTTGATGACCGCGCATGGCGAAAGCTTGATCTCCCTCACGATTGGGCAGTGGAACAGCCTTTTGGCGAAAACGGAAGTTTCAGCCACGGATTTAAAATGGCTGGAAAAGGTTTTCCTGAAAAAAGCATTGGCTGGTACCGAAAAAAAATTACGATTCCAGAAACTGATAAAGGAAAAATAATCTCCCTGCAATTTGATGGCGTTTTTAGAAATTCAAAAGTTTTCTTCAACGGTTATTACCTTGGGACAGAACAAAGCGGTTATAACGGATTTGAATATGATGTAACGGCTTATATTAATTATGGAGGAGAAAATACAATTGTGGTCCGTGCCGATGCTTCTTTGGAAGAAGGCTGGTTTTATGAAGGTGCTGGAATTTACAGACACGTATATTTAAAGAAAACAAATCCAGTTCATATTGCGTTAAACGGAACGTATGTAACTTCTGAAGTTAAAGCTGATAATGCTGAAGTTATAGCCGAAATTACAATTGAAAATAAAGGAAATTACAAAGGTTCAGTCGAAGTGATTCAGACTATTTTTGATGCTTCGGAAAAACAAAATGCAAATACTTCTGAAAGTATAACGGTTCCTGTGTTTTATAAATCAGCTAATTACAAATCAAAATTGATTGTTCACAATCCGAAGTTGTGGGATATTGATTCGCCAAATTTGTATCGATTAGTGACAGAATTAAAACAAAACGGGAAAATAATAGACCGTTATGAAACTTCTTTTGGCATTAGAACAATCAAATTTGATGCTGAAAAAGGATTTTTTCTCAATGGAAAATCTTTAAAATTAAAAGGAACCAACAATCATCAAGATCATGCCGGAATTGGAACGGCTCTGCCTGATGAAATTCAATATTACAGAATCCAGAAACTAAAAGAAATGGGTTCGAATGCGTATCGTTGCTCGCATCATCCGCCAACACCCGAATTGTTGGAAGCCTGCGATAAACTGGGAATGCTGGTTATTGACGAAACGCGCTTAATGGGAATTAACGATTATCATTTGAATGATTTGGAGCGAATGATGAAACGCGATCGAAATCATCCGAGTATTTTCTGCTGGTCAGTTGGAAACGAAGAATGGAATATAGAAGGTAACATTGTGGGCGAAAGAATTACAAATGTTATGCAGGATTTTGCCAAAAGCATTGATTCAACAAGACCTGTAACGGTTGGAATCAGCAGCGGGTTTAAAAGCGGCATTTCATCTGTGGTTGAAATTATGGGATATAATTATCTCGGAAACGGAGATATTGATGCCCATAGAAATGAATTTAAAAATCAGCCGGGAATGGGAACCGAAGAAGGTTCGACTTTTGCTACAAGAGGCATTTATTTTACAGATGATACCAAACATTATCAAAGTGCTTATGATCGAAAACCACGTCCGACATTTTATAGTATAGAAGAAGGCTGGAAGTTTTATGCCGAAAGACCTTATCTGGCAGGAATGTTCATTTGGACAGGATTTGATTATCGAGGCGAACCCACTCCATACGGCTGGCCGTCGGTTACGTCTTATTTTGGAATGATGGATGTCTGCGGTTTCTCGAAAGACAACGTATTTTATTTGAAATCATGGTGGGGAAACAAACCGGTTTTGCACATCATGCCGCATTGGAACTGGAACGGAATGGAAGGCAAAGAAATTGAGGTCTGGGTGCATTCGAATTGTGATGAAGTGGAACTTTTATTAAACAAAAAAAGTCTGGGTAAGAAGAAAATGGAAATCAACAGTCATTTAGAATGGAAAGTAAAGTATGTGCCCGGAACTTTAGAAGCTGTTGGATATAAAAACGGAAGAAAGATTTTAACCGAAGTTCAAAAAACAACTGGAAAAGCTGAAAACATAAAACTATCAACAGACCAAGAAAATCCTTCAAAAGGGAACGTTTCGGTTGTTACGGTTGAGGTTACCGATAAAAACGGTTTACATGTTCCTACAGCAAATGATGAAATCACATTTTCAATAAAAGGAGGAAAGATTTTAGGAGTAGGAAATGGCGATCCAACTTCTTTAGAAAAAGATCAGTTTCTGGATGAAGTTGAATTGGTTTCTATAACGCATTTTCAGGAACAGAAAGGTACATCGGCATCTTTGCCAAATGAATTATCTAGCTATCCAGAAAATGAATGGATTACAGCTTTTCAAGACCGTAATTATAAAAAACAAGCGCCATCGTATATTTATAGAGGAAAATTTGATTTAAAGCAGTATTCGGCTTCAAATACGGTGAGTTTCTATTATAAGAAAATAGGAATTGAAACCGTAGTTTTTGTCAACGGACACCAAATAAATCCAAGTGCTGAAGATTCTCAGAAATATGTTTTGGATTTTAAAGTTTTAAAAGAAGGTAAAAACGCAATTTATATTGCCGCAACACCTTTACAAAAAATAAAAGACTGGGACGTTATGAATACAGATCCTGGAATTATTCAAGTGATAACGCCTGCCGAACCTTGGAAAAGAAAGCTTTTTAATGGATATGCTCAGATTATTATCCAAAAAGAAGAAAATGCAAAAGAGGTAATTATTTCGGCTTTCGCTAACGGTTTAAAAATGGGAACTTTAAATATGGATTTGAAGAAATAATAAAAAAGCAGTAATCTCAAAATGCCAGATTACTGCTTTTTGATTTTAATGATCTGAAAGCACCAGATTGGTCTGCGGTTTTTTGGATTTGCTGAGCACAAATAATAGTAACGGCAGCGCCGCAATAAAAAACAAACCTACAAAGAAAAACGCATCGCGATAACTGAGCAGAGAAGACTGTTTCAGAATAATGTTTTCCATAAGTTTTAAAGCTTTAGCACGTGCTTCATTATACGTAAATCCTCTGTATTGAAAATACGTGATATAAGCGTTCAGTCGATCCATAGCTTTGATATTGCTTGGATTTACATTTGAAACTAATACATTCCGATGTTCAGCAAATCTATGGGCGACGTATGTATTGATAATCGATACACCAAACGAACCACCCAGCTGACGCATCATATTATTAAGTGCGGCGCCTTGTCCAACATCTTTATCTTCAAGAGAAGAAACCGCAAGCATGGTTAAAGGAACCGTTAGTAAAGCCATCCCAATTGCTCTGAAAATAAGCGAAGCAGCCACTTCTGCACCGCTGGTATTTAAGGTTATTCCCGACATTCGCCAGTTGAAGTAAATAAAAATGATAAATCCCATAGCAATAACAATTGCAGGAGAAACGCCTTTTTGAAGTAAAGTACCGCATACTTTTAGGGCAACTAAAGCCAATATAGCTCCAGGAAGAAGTAACAATCCTGTTTGATACGGAGAAAAACTCAAAAGACGCTGTGCCACTACTGGACTTATATAAATAGAAATAAACATTCCAAAACCGGTTACAAAAGTCAGAACGGCTGCGATACTTAAGGATTTACTTTTAAGAACCCGAAGATTTACAACGGGATTTTCAATTGATAATTCCCAATAAATAAAGAAGAGCAGGGTAGTGACAGCAATTACGGTTAATACAACAATGTATCGGGTTTCAAACCAGTCTTCGACTTCGCCTCGTTCTAAAACCGTTTGTAAAGCGCCCACGCCAACAGCCAGTAAACCAATCCCAGTCCAGTCGACTTTTGCAGTTTGTGGTTTTATTTCTGGTTCGCGAAGCAAAAAGTAACACGAAATAGCAACAAAAATCCCAATTGGAATGTTGATTAAGAAAATCCAAGGCCAATCGTAGTTTTCAGTTATATATCCGCCAAGTGTAGGACCAATCGTTGGACCTATAAAAACTCCTGCACCAAATAATGCTCCAGCTGTGGACTGTTTTTCTTTTGGAAACTGCTCGAAAACAACCACCTGCGAAATTGATAATAAAGCGCCTCCGCCGATTCCCTGTAAAAATCGGAAGAAAACCAGCATCCAGATATTAGATGAATGTCCGCACATAAAAGAACAGAAAGTGAATAAAACAATCGAACCAATATAATAATTACGTCTTCCGAGTTTACCGCTCAAAAAACTTGTAATGGGAATAATAATTACATTGGCAATGGCATACGCTGTGATTACCCAAGAAGTGTCTTCGAGCGTTGCACCAAGATTACCGCTCATGTGCGAAAGCGCCACATTTACAATCGAAATATCGATTAATTCCATAATCGCAGCAAGGATTACAGTAAATATGAGTAGTTTACGAATTAATGGTGTCATAATTTTAATTTATACCAATCGGTATATTTTTAGGAATAAAAAAAAGGATTCTGGTAATCAGTTGTAAAAATTATTGAAGCGTTTTTTTTGCCAAATTGGTTTTTAAAAGATTCGAAGTAGCCCTGGCAATCAAACGGGTTTCATTATGATTCCAGATTTCACATTGTGCATTCACCATTTGTTTCCCTTTTCGCACCATAGAACTTCTGGCAATAATAGTATCACCAACAAAAGCAGGAGTAAAATAATCTATCACAAGATTTATCGTGGTATAAAAAGTTTCTTCATCCAGCGAAAACATCATCGCACCAATGCAGTCGTCAGCAATAGCGGCGGTTACGCCACCATGAAGACTTTTCACCGGATTCGACATTTCTTCACGGATTATATACTGAAATGCGACACCATTTTCCTTTGCTTCAAGAACAATCGGGTTCATCCAAAGCATAAAAGGTGAGGGTGAAACCGTAAATTCACGGCCTATGTAATCTTGTAATACTTGTAATCTTGTTTTTGTTTCCATGTATGTGATATTTAGATTTTAATTATTATACCAATCGGTATATTTTGGGGATAAAAAAAAAGTAATCATTAAAGATTACTCTATACTAAGTCTTCTATAGTTTTAGATACAGCAGCCATTATGGAAGATAAGTGAGATAAATTACCGGTTACTTTGGCAATCATGATGGCGCCTTCGATAGTGGCAATAATATATAAAGCTGTCCTTTCGAGATCTATGTTTTTTGCTTTGAATTCTCCAGAAGCAATTCCGCCTTCAATTAAAGCAATCAATTTGTCTTTCCAGGCTAGAATGGTTCTTTCCACTTTATTCTTTAAAACTGGATGTGTGTCGTCGGCCTCAGTTGCAGTATTAATAATCGGACATCCACCTGTAGTGACTCTCAAATTATAATAATCAGAATACAGTCTGGGATATACTAAAAGTTTGTCTTTAAAAGTTTTTTGTTTGTCGATTTCAGTATCAAAAATTGCAATAAGTTTTTTGATGTTAAATCTGAAAGCGGCGATTGCTACTTCATCTTTGTTTTCGAAATTACCGTAAATACTTCCTTTTGAAAGTCCAGTTGCTTCCATAATATCACTCATAGAAGTACCGCTGTACCCTTTAGTATTGAAAATAGGAGCTGTTTTTTCGATGATAAACTGTCGGGTTCTTTCTGCTTTACTCATGATGATCTAAATTGATATTGCAAATATATACCGATTGGTATAATTTTGCAAGTTTTCTTCTTTCAAATTAAAAACACGTTAAAACAAAAAATAAAAAGTATTGTTTGATTTTCATAACTTTGCCAAATGAATAATCAAATGGATAATCAGAACTGCGATTTTAATTCCTCAGATTTAATGCTGAAAGGTTTTAAAGTTTATAAATTGAATGATGATATTAGTAAAATTCCGGTGTACAGCAGAAGGGATTTTTACAAAATCTGCATCAATACCAGCCAAAGCCGTATACATTATGCGGATCGCGGAATAGAAACGGACGGAACAATTCTCTTTTTCGGTAATCCAATAATTCCGTATTCATGGGAAACTATTTCTCAGGAATATGAAGGGTATGCGTGTGTTTTTACAGAAGAATTCCTAAAAGCCAAAGATCGCTCCGAAACGCTTCACGAATCGCCGTTATTTAAAATAGGAGGAACGCCAATCTTTTCATTAACTCCTGAACAAAAGGTATTTATCGATTCGCTTTTTCAAAAAATGATCAAAGAATACGAAACTGATTATGTATTCAAAGACGATTTGATGCGCAATTACATCAATTTGATTATTCATGAATCGATGAAAATGCAGCCGTCGGAGAATTTCTTTAGACATAAAAATGCTTCATCTCGCATAACATCTTTGTTTTTAGAACTGCTGGAAAGACAATTTCCAATTGAAACCAAAGATCAGCCGCTTTGTTTAAAAACGCCGCAGGATTATGCGCAGAGCCTTTCGGTTCACGTAAATCATTTAAATCGTTCTGTAAAAGAAGTAACAGGAAGACCCACAACTGCTCATATTACGGATCGAATTATTACAGAAGCCAAAGCCTTATTGCAGCATACGGATTGGAGTATTTCGGACATTGGGTATTCATTAGGGTTTGAATATCCAAGTTACTTTAATAATTACTTTAAAAGACTTACAGGAACGGTTCCAAAATCGCTCCGAATGTAAATTGTTTCAATTTCATAATTTTTTGTTTGAATATTGTTATTTCTGGATTGGAGTATTGCACTACATTTGTTCCCGAAATAAACAATAAAATTCCTTGTATCAGTTTTTAAAAGACTAAACAACAACTTCACAAAAGCGATGTTCAGCTTTATAGTTTGGTTTTAAATTCTTTTTACAGAAAAAATAGAGATCATTTTAAGAATCAATTAAATAGAAATCCCTTTATTAAAAGAGATTCGACGTTCTGATTATTATATCGAAAAAAATTACAAAAAGCTTATAAATAAATTATTAACCTTAAAAACTACAAATTATGTCGACACATAACACCGCCGTGACCGAAGAAGGAAGAATTCCAAACACTTATATGACAGGTGAAGTGTCATATAAAAAGCAGACCAGTGATATTCATCCTGAAAATACTGTAATTAAAGAAGTTTCCTTTGAACCGGGCTCTAGAAGCAACTGGCACATTAATGCAAGTCTTCAGTTAATTATTGTTACTGATGGAGTTGGCTATTATCAGGAAAGAGGAGGACAGATTAATCTTATTGAAAAAGGAAAAGTAATTACCGTTCTGCCTGGAATTGAACATTGGTATGGGGCAACACCAAAAACAAAATACTCACATATCACTATCGTTACAGAAGTAAATAAAGGTCATGGAACTTGGCTTGAAAGTGTAACCGATGAGGAGTATTTACAGAATCTAGAAGCTTTACGATTCTAAGCTGCAAATTTAGTAATAACTCTTAAAGTATATAAAAACGAAACCCCTCAAGCAATTCAACTCTTGAGGGGTTTCTTAAAAATAAATAATAACCAATTAAATTTATTTTACTTTTTGTCCAGATTTTGTTTTAACAGTTTAGCATGTTCTAAATGCGCTGTTAAATTGGCGATATTGTTAGAAGCCCAAGTTCTTACATCTTGATCTGTTGCATCTTTTGAAGCTTTTTCAAGTTTGTTAATCGCTTTTTCATGTCCGTCGATCATCATATCGGCGAATTTTTTGTCAAAATCTGTACCTGATTTTTCATTTAATTTTTTATACTCATCTTGACCTTCTTCGGTTAATGAAGTTGGTAAAGTAAAGTTTTTAGCTTTTGCTAAAGCACTTACTTCCGAAGCTGATTTTGTATGCTCATCAACAAGCATTTTACCAAACTTTTTCACTTCAGGATCTGTACCTTTCTGCTGTGCTAATTTCCCGATTTCGATTTCAGCTAAATTAATTTCAGCCTGATCTACCAAGAATTCAGAGTCATCTTCTTTACTGTCAATAGTGTCAAATTTAGCCTCATTAGCATCTTCTGCTACTTCTTTTGGATCTTCTTGTTTCGTTTCATTTTTACAAGAATTTAGGAATATAATAATAAGTCCTGCTCCTAAAATCGCTTTACCGGCTAATAATATCTTTTTCATGATTGTTATAGTTTAATGTTATAAGTGTAAAATTATTTAGAAGCTGTAAGAATATCTTACAGGATTATTACAGATTGTTATATGATTTGTATCTGGATGTCACTCTTAAATTATTTAGCGATTATTTTACTATTATACATGTAATGAAATTGGCTGACTCAAAGAACATATAATATAGTATTCAGTATTCAGTAACTAGTATTCAATAATTAGTTTTCAGTCGCAGTATTCAGTCGCAGTATTCAGTGTGCAGTCGCAGTATTCAGTATGGTGGAAAAACTAAACACTAAAAACTGAATAGTTAATATTAAAAATACACCCTGAAAACCGCCAACTAAAAACTATGAAAGTTATAAGCAAAATTCTATAACAGGAAAATCCTTCTTTTTGAGGAATTTTGGTATATCAAGATTTCTGAATGTCAAACTAAATTAATATGTCATGCCAGATCCAAGAATCAAGAATGAGGAACAATATGAAGCATTGGTTAAAAAAGGATACAGCAAAGAGAAATCAGCTCGTATTGCTAATACTCCAGATGCTGGAAAGAAAGGCGGAAAAGCGAAGCCTTATGAAGAATGGACAAAAGACGAACTTTTAAAACAAGCTAGCAAAGTAGGTATAAAAGGACGTTCTTACATGAACAAAAAGGGACTTATAGAATCGTTACGAAAAAATTAGAATTTAAATTGTATAAAACCATGCAGGCAAAACTATCTCATGATAAACTAGCGCAACAGCTTATTAAAACACCACATTTGGTACTTAAAAAACTGGAATTAGTTTATGTAAACAATCAAAACTTACCCATCGAAAGATGTAAAAGTGAAGATGGTTTTGTCTACAAAAAAAACGGACGATGTATTAAACAGAAAAGTGAATTGAAGCGTTTCAACAGTTTGGTATTGCCTCCAGCATGGGAGAATGTAAGGATTTCAGATTTGGCAAACGGTCATTTACAAGCAGTTGGACTTGATGTTAAAAACAGAAAACAATACCGTTATCATCCAAAATGGAATTTAATCCGCAATCAAACTAAATTCTATAAAATCGCCGAATTTGGACAAAAACTGCCTTCAATAAGGAAACAGGTCGATTTGGATTTAGAACAAAAGGAATGGACTAAAAACAAGGTTATAGCGCTTGTTATCCGATTAATGGAAGAAACGCATATCAGAATCGGAAACGAAAAGTATGCAAAAAGCAACAAATCGTACGGACTATCAACACTTCGTAAACGTCATATCAATATCAATAAAAATACACTTCGATTTGAGTTTATTGGTAAAAAAGGAAAACAGCATACGATTACCACACGAAATAAACAATTAATCAAACTGGTGAGCCGCTGTGAAGAAATTCCAGGCTGGGAAGTTTTTAAATATTACGATGCAAACGGCGAGCGAAAAGTACTCGACAGCCACATGGTCAATGTATATCTTCATGAAATTTCAGGAGAATACTTCAGCGCCAAAGATTTTAGAACCTGGGCTGCATCGATTGTCTTTTTTGAAAATCTGATGGAATTAGGAACTACATCAGACGAAAAAGAAATCAAAAAGAACATTCTAACCGCTTACGACGCCACAGCTGAAGCACTCGGAAATACTCGAAATGTCTGCAAGAATTATTATGTACACCCTTTATTGGTTACAACTTATGAAGATGGTTCCATTCAGCAGTATTTCGATAAAGTAAAAAGAAGCCGAAGCACCAAAAAGTATTTTTCGCCAAGCGAAAGTGCTTTTGCAGAACTAATTCAGAATTATCAAATCAGTTTGGTTTAAATATATAAGAGTTCATGCATCTCTTTAAAAGCATGAAATGAGCAAACAAAATCATTATTTAATTAAAAATCATTTATTATGTTACGTTGGACAGTCATATTTATTATTCTGGCAATTATTGCAGGAATATTTGGTTTTGGTGGAATTGCTGCCGGAGCCGCTAGTATAGCAAAAATTTTATTCTTTATTTTCTTAGTGTTATTTATTATTTCACTTATCAGTGGAAGAAGAAGTGTATAACACAGAAAATCAATACATAAAAACAAATTAAACGACACATCTATTTCGGTAAATGTGTCGTTTATATTTTAAAAAATTACAAAATTATGGGAACAAAAAGTGGCGCTTATCAAGATATTTATGTCAAAAGAGATGAGGTTATGGTAAGCTTAAAAGAGGATGTTACAGATTTTTGTGAAAAGTACATAAAACCCGTTCATCCAGATAATTGGGATTGGTCAGTTAGAGATTTTGAAAATCCTGAAAATGATCCCACAACTGCAGAAGCCACAGCAATTGCCAATGTGGTTTATAAAGATTTACTGGATTCTAGAGAAACTGATGTTGATCTTTCGACAATGAATAACGTCGAAGCCATAAAAGCGTATTTAAATCCAGATAGCAGACACAGGGCTTTTAATATGGAAGAATTTGCTTTTGCCTTAAAAGTTGAATTGGAACATGGAAAAATAAAAGATGTGAATGTTACCAACAATCATCCGTTTTTAACCGCCATGATTGCTTTGGCACACATGACCGAAAGTCTTACTTATTACAAACGTTTGAAAGTAATGGAAGCTGAAGGAGAAATTTATGAAATCGTTCGAAAGCTTGAAAATTCGCCAACCGGAAATGAAGAATGGTACAAAGAATTAGGTCGAGCTGAAATCGAATTGCAAAAGGCGAGGGCAGGCTTGGCAGAACGTTTGAAAAAAATGGACGACATTCCAGCATTAAGTATTATTGGAGACTAAAAACAATAAAAAAAACCGTTAAGCAATTAACGGTTTTTTTATTTAGAATTTTCTAGGATCATTATCTGGATAATCCTCTTCTTCCTGAACATCATCTTCGACATAATCGTTGTTTTCTTCCTCTTCCTCGATTTCTTCTTCATCGTAATCTTCGTCTTCCTCTTCATCATCGATGTCTTCTAAGGCATCTTCAGTTTCATTAAAATCATTGGCAAAAGTATCTGAAGGATTGTCAAATTCGTCGTTATCTAAATCCTCGTCAAGATCTTCTTCGATGTACTCATCTTCATCTTCTAAGTCGTTTTCATCTTCAAGTTCAACTTCGTAAATATCATTATCATTGTCTTCAAGATCTTTTTCAGAATGAAAATCATCACTTAAATCATCCAAATCATCTTCATAACGCACGGAATCCTCTTCAGGGTTAGGTTTGTTCGGATTATGGCCATTTCGTACTGTATAACCACGATTCATGGCTTCTTCGTTACTATCGGTTTCCTTCATGTCATTAATATCATAAAGTTCCTCATTCATATTGGTGTTTCTATCAGTATCTGGATTTTTCGGATCTCTAATAAAAGTTCTGTTTTTATTATCGGTAGTATTCATGACGTTTAGTTTTAATGTTTATATACTTACAAATCTACTTCTGAAAGTTACAATTTCTCTTATAGAATTATTTCATGTAATTCTATAATTAACAGATGTTTAGAATGCAATTTAATTGATAAATCCTATAACGGTTTCGGTTTGTTATAGAAGTAATTTTGAGAATATTAATCATAAAAATTATTACCATGAAAACTACTGATAGTAAAAAAGAAACCACACCGAAACAAACGGTAAAAAGAGGAGTTACAAAACCAAAATCAAATGCTGCGGCAGGTTTAACCGAATTATTTGAAGAAAGCCTAAAAGATATTTATTGGGCAGAAAAAGCATTGACAAAAGCATTGCCGACTATGGCTAAAAACGCGACTTCAGAAGAATTAATTGATGCCATCAACAATCATTTAACTGAAACTGAAGAACACGTAACCCGTTTAGAAAAGGTTTTTGAAATTATTGGAAAAAAACCAACTGCAAAAAAATGTGATGCCATGGAAGGTTTAATTGAAGAAGGAAAAGGTATTCTGGAAGAAACTGAAATTGGAGTAGTGCGAGATGCCGGAATTATTGCGGCCAGCCAAAAAATCGAACATTACGAAATTGCTACTTATGGAACATTACGACAATTTGCTGAAACACTTGGACTAGAAGATGTGGCTACTTTATTGGAACAAACTCTTGACGAAGAAAAAGGAGCTGACAAATTATTGACCGAAGTTGCTGTAAATGCCGTAAACCTTGAGGCTGCAGAAGCAGAGTAAAGAAAAATAAATCCCGGAAAAAGTGCAGTTTGAAGCTGCACTTTTTTCATTTAAAAATTAAAATAAAAAACTATGCCCGAAGGTCCATCAATATTGATATTAAAAGAAGAAGTACAGCAGTTTGCAGGTAAAAAAGTAATTGAAGTTTCTGGAAACAGTTCGATAGAATTAGAACGTTTGAAAGATAAAAAAATCCTATCATTTAAAACCTGGGGAAAACATTTTCTGATTTGTTTTGAAGATTTTACTGTAAAAATCCATCTTCTAATGTTTGGGACTTACCGAATTAACGAGCAAAAAAACAATATTGCACCAAGATTGCATTTAGGCTTTTCTAGTGGTGAAATTAATTTTTATACTTGTTCCGTTAAGATTCTGGAGGGCCCTATTAATCAATATTATGACTGGAGCGAGGATGTTTTAAACGAAAATTGGAATCCCAAAAAAGCAAAATTAAACCTTGAAAAGATTCCAAAAGAAATGATTTGCGATGCTATTTTAGATCAGAATATTTTTTCTGGAGTAGGGAATATTATCAAAAACGAAGTTTTGTATAGATGTTATGTGCATCCTGAATCTTTAGTTGGTAAAATCCCACCCGAAAAGTTAGACGAAATTATAGCCGAATGTTCGATTTACAGTTTTGAATTTTTATACTGGAAAAAGAAAAACGAACTTAAAAAACACTGGCTCGCTCATACCAAAAAAGAGTGTAAACGATGCCAATTACCACTCATTAAAAAACAGACAGGGAAGAAAAAGCGACGTAGTTTTTTCTGTACCAACTGTCAGCAGCTTCACATATGAAAAATAAAATTTTAATAGGATGTTCCAGCTACAATAATCGCTATTGGAAGGGAATTTTCTATCCTGACAACATGGCAGGTAAGGATATGTTTCAGTTTTATTACCAGTACTTTAACACCTATGAGTTCAATGGAAGCTTTTATAAGTTTCCGACCATTCGAATATTTGAAAATTGGTATAATAAAGCGCCTGAAAATTTTATTTTTTCGGTAAAAGCGCCCAAAGAAATTACCCATATTAAGAAATTTATGGATTGCAAAAACCTGCTTTCAGAATTTTATCAAGTATGCGAATTGGGCTTAAAAGAAAAAATGGGATGTGTATTATTTCAATTTCCGCCAAGCTATACTTTTACGCCAGAACGATTGCTTACTATCGTGCAAAGCCTGGACTTAAAGTTTAAAAATGTAATTGAATTCCGCCATGAAAGCTGGTGGAATGAGGAAGTCTGGGAGATTTTCTTAAAAAACGGCATTACCTTCTGCAGTGTAAGTTATCCGAACTTACCACAAACAATTTTCACACAATTTCCTTTAATTTATATTCGTTTACATGGAACCCCAAAGCTGTTTTACTCTAGTTATTCATCTAAAGAATTACTTCAAATAAAAAATGCAATTGATTTAAAATCAGGGTTTTTGTATTTTAATAATACAGCAAGCGAGGCTGGAATTCTGAATGCATTGGAGATGAAGAAGTTAATGATTTAACGTACAGTCTAAATAAAAAACGTAGCGAACTTTGCGTAAAACTTAGTGTTCTTTTGCGGTTAATAAAAAGAATAACCGCAGAATCAACAGCGAAATGACCGCACAGCACCTAGAAAAATCCCAGCGCACCATGCGTAAACCATTGCTGATTTTGCGGTTACAAAAAGTGGTAAGTATTATAATTTTAAATTTCCTTCAATTCCGTCATCCATAGTGTGTCCGGTGACAAAGGCAGCGGTCATTTTTGCAATGGCAACCATTTTTCCGTGTTTGTTGTTCCAGTAATAACCATCTTCTGGAATTACTTTGATTACGCTCAAATTTGGGTCATCTATTCCGCCTGGCATCCAGACTTTTACAATTGGGTCGTATAATTTCTCAATTGTAGCTCTATCGTATGAAATCGAAGCCGTTCCGTGTAGCGTTAAAAACTTGTCGTGTGGCTCAGCAAAAAATAATTCTACCTGAGGATTCATGGTAATTTCGGCATTTTGACCACTATTTCGGTCAGATAAAAACCATAATTGTCCCAGTTCGTCAACTTCTTGGATAGACATTGGTCTAGACTGCAGTTTGTTTTCGTTATTGTAGGTACAAAACATGCATATTTTAATTTTTTCAGCCAGTTCTTTTACTTTGCTGACTGCTAATTCTTCTGTAAGGTCTTTATGATCTCCCATGACTTTATCTTTTTAAAAATATTGTGATATAAATATTTGATTTCTATAGGTTTGAAAATCTTCTTTTACAAAGTTTGCATTTTTTAAATAAAATGAATTATAGAATTATAATTAGAAATTATTAGATTTCAATTTATGGGTTTGTCAGAATTTTTAAACAAAATGTATTGTTTGAGCGCTGTTTTAGACTATCTTTACAGAAAAACAAGTTTAACCCCACTATTTCATGAAAAAATTAACAATATTCTACACAGATGATGATGAGGATGATTTAAGCATTTTTTCAGATGCGGTCGAATTGTTGTCGCAGCAGGTTGATCTACAAACCTATTCGGGAGGGGAAAAACTTTTAAATGCCGTTAATTATTCGCCCAGGCCTAATTTGATCTTTTTAGATTTGAATATGCCTGGAAAAAATGGTTTCGATGTGCTGCACGAACTCAAAGGTTCAGAAGAAAATAAAGACATACCAGTGGTTATTTTTTCAACCTCAAACGAACCCGGAATAATAGCAAAATGTCTAGCGCTGGGTGCGAATTATTTTATTACCAAACCCGTTTTAATGAAAGACATTATAAAGTCGATAGAATATGCTATCGCCATAAACTGGAAAGAATTTATTCCAGACAGCAGAACTTTTGTATATAAAACATAACTACGCGAAATTGTAGAAAAAGCACCAGATTTATTGCTGAAAATAAATCTGGTGTTTTTTTATAATTCTGGCAGAAAGATCTTAAAAGTAGCACCTTGGCCTTTTTCGCTGTGCGCTTTAATAATGCCTTTGTGGTTTTCTACAATCTTTTTTACGATCGCAAGTCCAATTCCGGTACCTGAGAATTCACTTTCAGTGTTTAAACGCTGGAAGACCTCAAAAATGCGTTCTTTGTATTCATCATCAAACCCAATCCCGTTATCGGAAATACGCAGACAGAAATATATTTTTTCAGGATACTGAACTTTAAAAGCCAGTTTTTTACCCAAAACTCTTCGTGCTTTTATTTCAACCCTCGGCGGAACATCTTTCCTTGAAAATTTCAAGGCATTTCCAATTAAATTATGCATTAATTGTCTGAATTGAAAAGGCATAACAGTACCTTCTCCTAAAGGATGATGGTCGATTATGGCATTTTTTTCTTCGATTCTTTCAGAGAAATCCATAATCACTTCTTCGACAATTTCATCCAGATTGGTTTTTGCAAAAACTCTTTCGGCCGAATTGGTTCTAGAATAGGTGAGAAGGTCTTGAATAAGCGTCTGCATTCTTTTGGCAGAAACTTCGATGCGTTCCAGATATGATTTGGCTTTTTCTGAAATATTCTTGTCATCTAGTTCAGCCAGACGGCTTGCGAAGGTTTGAATTTTACGCAGAGGTTCCTGCAAGTCATGACTCGAAATATATGCAAATGACTGCAGTTCTATATTCATATCAATCAAATCCTTGTTCTTCTGTTCCAGTTCTTCAGTACGATCATGAACTTGTCTTTCCAGCTGATTTGTAAAATCTCTTTGATTTTGAATATCAGAGCTTGTACCTACCCACATTTGAATGATTCCTTCAGCATCTTTTTGCGGCATTGCCCTGCTGAATTGCCATCGGTATTGACCATCATAACGACGGAATCTATGCTCAAACATAAACTCATTTCCAGTTTTTATCGATTCCATCCAGCGGTTAATATTTTCCTCGCGGTCATCAGGATGTACAATTTGCAGCCAGCCATTCTTTTCAATATCTGCTTTGGTATGTCCGCAGAAATCATAAAGTGATTGGCTGAAATAATTCAGATTTCCCATAGCATCACTTGTCCAGACAAACTGAGGCATCGAATCAGCCAGAAGGCGGAATTTTTCTTCGCTTTTCTTTAAAATCTCCTGACTGATTTTTTCATCGGTAATATCAATTACAGTTCCCAGCATTTTGACAGGATTCTTCATTTCATCAAAGAATATTCTGCCATGCACCCTGATCCATGTTGGAGTTCCATCGTCTTTTATAACACGTGCTTCATATTTGTAAATATGCGTTTTTAATGCTTCTTCATATGCTTTTTCAATTACAGCGAGATCCTCTAAATATATGTGCTCAAGAATCTGCGGACGGGATAATCGCTGGCCTTTTTTAAAACCAAAAAGAGCCGGCAGATTTTCCGAATAAATCAATTCTTGGGTTGGAATATTCAAATCCCACGTAACAATATCGGCAACTTCTGAGGCTAAACGGGATCTTTCTTCGGCTTCTTCTACTTTTTTTCGATCCAAAACCTTATTGGTAACATCTGTAACCGTAATCATAATACCTGAAATCTCCCCATTTTGCTCGAACAAAGGGGTGTATTGATAATCCAGATAATATTTTTTTAATTTTCCTCGAATATCAATATAGGCTAAAGCTTCGTTTTCCTGAATGATTTTGCCTTCAGATAATACTTGGTCTAGCAGCTGGGGATATTTTTGATTTAAAAGCTCCGGAAACACTTCTAAAGCAGGTTTGCCAATTACTTCGCTTTTCTTTTTCTGCCAAATATCATTTAGCATGGTTTTATTTGCGAGTTCAATGATATATTCTTTTCCTTTAAAAATGGTCATAGCAATAGGAGACTGCAGGACAAGATTCCTAAACGCTTTTTCGCTTTCGGTTAAAAAATGTTTTGCTTTTACAGGTTCTGTAACCTCATACGCTACTACCATAACGCCTTCGATAGCATTTTCATTTCGAAGCGGATGAAAAGCCAGATTAAAATAGCAGTCTTCATATTGTCCAAAGCGGTTTAAAGTCACTAACAGTTCGTTTGAAAAGTATGGCGTTCCTTCATGATAGACTTTAGAAAGCAGTGGATAAACAATATTTTTGGTTTCGGGAACAGAATCAAATAAAGGTTTGTAAAGGGTTTCTTCTTCGGTTTTGTCTACAATTTGATAGTAGGTTTCATTGGCCATTTCAACAACCAAATCTTCTCCTTTCAAGATTATAATGCCCAGCGGAACCTGTTTTACAATGTTTTTGAATTTTTTTTCGCTTTCTTCTAAATTTTTTCGAATAGTTACCTTGTCTGTTGTTTCGGTACAAACGACCAAAACCCCGTTAATTTTTCCATCGTCGTTAATTACGGGACTGTAACTGAATGTCCAGTAAACATCTTCTAATTTTCCATTTCTATAAATGGGTACTAATTGGTCTTCGTGCCAGTTGGGTTCGCCGGTATCCATTACATTTTGAATAAGCGGTCCAATAAAATCCCAAATTTCCGGCCAGCATTGAGCGCCATTTTTTCCTAATATATCGGGGTGTTTACCATCTTTTCCCAGACTTGGGCGGTAAGCATCGTTGTAAAAACAAGTATGTTCAGGTCCCCAGAATAGAAACATAGGGAACTTTGAATTTAGAAGAATTCCAAGCGTAGTGCGAAGACTTTGTGACCAGCTTTCGACTGGTCCAACAGAAGTTTCGCTCCAATTTTTGGCACGGGTTAATTCACCCATTTCGCCTCCTTTAGCTAAGAAATCGTGATTAGTATTGTTCATTAAAATTTGTTTTTCTTTCTGATTGAAACTGAAATTTGTAATAAATATAGGACTTGTAAGTGAAGTTTTCAACCGAAGATTAAAATTAATAAAAAATAAATTTTGTATTCTCAGCCTTTTTTGAATGAGGTAACATTTAAATCTATTGAGTTAATTTTATAAAGCTCATATAAAGAACTTTGAATAAACAAAGATTCTAACCTACTAAAAGCAACCGAATCATGAAGAAAGAACAAAAACACGAAACAGATTATATAAAGAAATATCAAGATGAAGGGTATACTGGAAATTACTTATTTGAAGATGGATGCCTGATAGATTCTGAAACAAAATATAGGTATAAACCTGACGAAATCTATATTGTAGCCCATCATCGATATGAAGGTATGAGCAATCCTGATGATATGTCGATTTTATACGTAATTGAAACTAAAGATCAGCAGAAGGGAACTCATTTATTAGGATATGGCCCAACAGCAGACCTAGAAGAAGCCGAATTCTTTAAAGATATACCAAAGAAAAATTATTCAAAAAATGCAGACATTAATGAACTTACTTAAAATAAAATAGATAAGTATTTTTATTTTGCTGAGGAGCAGTTGTTTCAGATTTATCTGGAGCAGCTGTTTTTCCTTTTTATTAGGTTACAGAGTTGCAAAGGTTCAAAGGTTCAAAGGTTGTTTTAATGGCTTTTGAGCCTTTTTTGATTATTCATAATAAACGTACTGAATAAAAAACTCTGAACCTTGCAGCTTTGAACCTCTATTTCTCATCAAATAAAAATTATGAAATTTCTGATTGAAATTGTATAAGGTTTTGGTTTGCAAGAAGTACGAAATTTGACTTATACAAAATGAGGATAAAACCAATGTTGATTTTGTATACAAAATAAGAAGTAACACTTTTTAAAAACTCGAAGCAAAATGAAAAAACTTTACATAAATACAGGCGGATTTGATGCTGTCTTTAACGATCTTAAAGAAAACTTCAGCGGTACGCTTACCACTAGGAGTAATGAATACAAATTGGATATTCAGTCAAAATGGACAAAAGGTTCTATTAAAGGAACTCGCTTTGATGACAAAGTGCTTTTTATGCATTTTGATCTTGAATTTCATCAAGAAGTAAGTTTAAGCATTGAATCAAATCATAATTCTCCTGTATTTTTTGTGTATTGTGAAAACGGAAACGTAAGCCATAGTTTTGGAGCAAACGGCGACAGAAAAATGTTAAGCAAAAATCAGTCGGCAGTTTTAAATAACTCATCTGTAATTAATAGTGTTTTGTATTTTGAAAGCCACAAACGTATTCAATTTACTTTATTGGGAATGCCAACCATGGAAAGTAAAAATACAGAACTGGTGTCTCAAATCAGACAAAGATTTACTAACGATTCAGGAAACTACATTTATGTGGGGAAAGGAAATCCAAAAATAAATGAAAAGCTTCAGGAATATAATGCCGTACCTAATAAAGGAAACAAAGGAACTTTGTTAAGAAAAAACATTTTGAACAACATTGTCGAAATGGAAATTGAACAGCACAGTTTTAATTATTTGAAAACCTTTACGCCTGTAATCAATATCGCTAGAAGACAAATCGATGAAATTAAAAAATTGTCGACAATGAATTTTGCAGAAGTAGTAGCTGCAGCAGGATATGCCGGACGTAATCTGCCAAAATTATTGAAATCAAAATACCACTGGACATTAAAACCATACAATCAAAAATTAGCTAGCTAAGAAGCACAATATATAACTACTATTACGAAAAAAACAGCTTTTCCTAAAGAAGCTGTTTTTTTTATTGTTTAAAGTTTGAATATGAAAATCAGTAACCGAAGTCTTAGCCAAATCAGTTCAATCTTAGCATCTTAGAACCTCAGTATCTCAGTATCTCAGAACCTTACTCAAGACTCTTTCTCGTAATAAATAATAAAATAAATCATCAGCAGATTTAAACAGAGTGAAACACTATTGGTAATAATAATTGGAAGATCATTTTTCAAAATACCATAAATGATCCATACCAAAATTCCAAATGTCAGGATACTAAATGTTTTAAGCGAAATATCTTTCACTTTTTTAGTTCTCCAAACTTTTAAAATCTGTGGAATTGTTGATAGTGTAATGCATGTTCCAGCAAATAAACCGATGATGTCTATGTAATTCATTTTTTAAAGTTGCTAAGGTTCTGGGGTTCTAAGAGGCTAAGTTTTTTAGTTTATAATTTACTTTGCGACTCTGTGAAACATAAATGTTTAAATGAAATTGTATGTGTCTGTGTGGCAAATCAAAATTAACCGCCCACCAATTCGCCGCCGTTTACATGAATAAACTGTCCTGTAATGTAACTGCTGTCTTCGCAGGCCAGAAATACATACGCAGGAGCAACTTCAGAAGGTTGTCCGGCTCTTCCCATTGGATTGTCTTTTCCAAATTCAGAAATTTTATCAAAGCTGGCAACAATCAATGGCGTCCAGATAGGACCAGGAGCTACACCATTTACACGAATCTTTCTTTTGGATAACATCGACGACAATGATCTTGTAAAACTTACAATAGCACCTTTTGTACTGGCATAATCTGCTAGATGTTCACTGCCTCTAAATGCAGTTACAGAACTTGTATTGATAATCGCATCGCCTTCATTTAAATAAGGAAGTGCCGCTTTGGTGATATAAAAAAACGGGTAAATATTGGTTTCAAATGTTTTGTGCAATTGCGTTGCAGTTATTTTCTCAAGATCATTCTGTGGGACATGCATGGCGGCATTGTTTACCAGAATGTTTATGGTTTTAAAAGTAGTAATACATTTTTTTATGGCGCTTTTACAGAATTTCTCATCTTTCAAATCGCCGCTTATTATCAAACATTGCTGTCCTTCTTTTTCAACCATTTCTTTGGTATCGCGGGCATCTTTATCTTCTTTAAAATATACAATGGCAATATTAGCACCTTCACGGGCAAAATGAACTGCAACACTACGCCCAATTCCGCTGTCACCTCCGGTTATAAAAGCTGTTTTACCAAAAAGTTTACCGCTTCCAGCATAATTCTCACGAATAATTTCTGGTTCTGGATTCATTTTATATTCGTTTCCCGGAAGTTCTTGTTTCTGTTCCGGAAATGTCTTTCTTTTTTCCATGACATTTCAATTTTTAGCATTTAATGAATTATTAAAATTAAGATAAGTCTTATAGAAAAAGGAGCCGGAATAAATTTAAGATTAGCTCAATAAAACGAAAAGAAAGAAAAAGGCTATGTTTTGTTAACAAAGTTGTAAAACCCAGATTTTACAATGAGCTGACTTTCATTCATTCCACCTAATTTTAAGGCATGACATGGGAATTATGTAATAAATTTTGCTTTTCGTTAAAAAGCGTCTCTACCTTTTTTTTATAAATTTGAAAGTTTGTCCGACATTTTTTAATAAAAAATTAATAAAAAAAGGAGAGATATTTATTCATTAAAAAATTATCCCAAAACCAAAAAATGGTATTAATTGTAGATGATATAAAGGCCAATATTATTGCCCTAAAGAAAACATTAGAACTGCATAACATAGATGTAGATACTGCCGAATCGGGAGAAGAAGCTCTGAAAAAGATTTTAAAGACAAACTACTGTCTTATTATCATGGATGTGCAGATGCCAGGATTAGACGGTTTTGAAGTGGTTAAAATTCTTTCGGGTAATAAAAGAACAAAGGATATTCCTGTAATTTTTCTTTCGGCTTTAAATATTGAGAAAAAATATATTTTCAAAGGTTACGAAACCGGAGCGGTCGAATACATCACCAAACCCGTTGATACCGATTTACTGATGCTGAAAGTAAAAACCTTTATTAAAATTTACGAACAGCAAAATGAATTAAAAGGGATAAAAGATCTGCTTTCTAAAGAAATTAAAATTAGAAAAGAAGCACAAGACAATCTTGAAATCAAAATTGCAGAAAGAACCAAAGAACTGGTTTTAAAAAATGAAGAACTAGAATTAAAAAATCACGAGCTTCAGCAATTTGCCTGGGTAGTTTCTCATGATTTAAATGAACCCATTCGGAAAATTCAAATTTTTATTAAAATAATCAAAGACCTTTATCTTACCGCAGATGCAAAAGGAGTTGATTATGTAAACCGAACCATCAAATCGGCAGAAAGAATGCAGACGCTGATAACGGATCTTTTAGCATATTCCAGACTTTCGGCGCAGGTAAAACCCGAAGTTACAGATTTAAATATCGTTTTACAGGAAGTGCTTTCGGATTTTGATTATTTAATCGAAAGAAAAAATGCAATTGTAAAAACTACAGAACTTCCTACGATAGATAGTATTCCGAGTCAGTTGCGACAAGTTTTTCAGAATTTGATAGGAAACGCGTTAAAATTCTCTGGTGCAGACGAACCTCCAATAATTGAAATTACTTCAGAGTTAATAGTCGACAAATCGTTTGACAGTCCCACTTCCCCGGAAGGGAAATATTGCAGAATTATTGTAAAAGACAACGGAATTGGTTTTGATGAAATCTATCTCGACCGCATTTTTGTTATTTTTCAAAGCCTTAATGACCGCCAGACTTATGAAGGAACCGGAATTGGACTTGCCATCGCTAAAAAAATCATTGAAAAACACAACGGATTAATAACAGCCAAAAGCGAGGTTGGCAAAGGCGCCAGCTTTATTATCGTTCTCCCATTAAAATATGAATAAAAATTTACTTAACCAATTATGAATAATAATTTTAAAAGAAACCTTCTGATTAGTTCATTAGTTTCACTGCTGGTGCTTACGATTAGTTCGATCGCTTCGTATATCAGTATTAAAAGTTTATTAGATAGTAACTTCTGGGTCAATCACACCCAAGATGTTATTTATAATTTAAATGAAGGTTCTTCAATCATTACCGAGGCGCAAACCAGCATGCGGGGATATTTATTGACTGGCGATGAGCAATTTGCGGATAGATTTACAGAATCTCAGGCTAAAACCGAAACGTATTTTGACAAACTTGAAGAACTTACTTCAGATAATCCTGCACAGCAAAAACTATTGGAGGAACTTAGAGATATGCGTTCCGGATTTTTTAAATATCTTAACAACCAAATTGTTAAAAAAAGATTAAGCAAAGAAACATTGATCTTTGATTTGAATGAAGGCCGAAGAATGATGAACGAAATGCGTGTCATTATTAAAAGAATTGAAGCTACCGAACAAAATCTTCTTTCAGAACGAAATGCCAATTCAGAGCGTTACGGAACGTACAGTTTGGTTTTAATTGCTGTAGCATTTTTTATAGCTTTTGTTATTTCGATAATATTCTTAACCAGAATCTTAAAGGACTATAACGAAAGAGTCGTTTTACAGCACGAACTAGAGAAAAAAGATATAGAAACAGCGCAGAGAATTGAAGCAATAAGTTCAATTGCACTTAATATTTCAAAAGGAAACTACGATATACGTGTAGACGATACAAAATCGGATGCTCTTGGAAGTGTGGCAGAATCACTCAACACGATGGGAGTTTCACTAAAAAGCTCTTTCGAACTGCTTTCGCAGAAAGAATGGCTTCAAAAAGGAGTTGCAGAACTCAACAATGCCATGCTGGGCGATAAAACACTTCAAAAGCTTTCCAAAGATGTTATTGAATTTTTGTGCAATTATACTAACAGCAGTGCGGGAATTTTATATGTACTGGATGGCGATGAACTTTTAGCAGCAGGAGGTTACAGTTATATACCAAGCAAAACCAGAGAACGTATTAAAAAAGGCGATGGTTTAATTGGGCAGGCCATTAGTTCTGCAAAATTATTAGAATTAAAAACACTGACTTCAGACGATATTCAGATCAATTATGCTTTGGGTCAGGTAAAACCAACTCATATTGTTGCATTTCCATTATTAGATAATAGAATTGAAGGTGCGGTTGAATTGGCTAGCATTTACGGATTTTCAGATCTTCATTTAGAGTTTTTACAAACAGTATCCAACAATATTGGGATCGCTATTAGATCTACTCAAAACAGAAAACGTGTTATGGAACTTCTTGAAGAAACCAAATCACAGTCTGAAGAACTTAAAATACAACACAGTGAACTAGAAGCTATAAATGCTGAATTAGAAGCGCAGACCGAAAAATTACAAGCTTCTGAAGAAGAATTACGCGTACAACAGGAAGAACTGGAGCAAACGAATGAAGAATTGTCTGAAAGAAGCGTTTTATTGGAAGAAAAAAACAACGAAATCCAGAAAAAATCAGAAGCTTTGGAATTGACAACACGTTATAAATCAGAGTTTTTGGCTAATATGTCGCACGAATTAAGAACACCTTTAAATTCTATCTTACTTCTAAGCCGATTGTTATCTGAAAATAACAACCAAAGCATGAACAACGAAGAAATTGAATTTGCCAAAGTGATTCAAAGTTCAGGAAACAGTTTATTGGGCTTAATTGATGAAATTTTAGATTTATCTAAAATCGAAGCCGGTAAAATGGAACTGGAATATTTAGATGTTTCGACCAAAGAAATTACAGAAACACTCTGGAACTTATTCAATCTTGTTGCCAAAGAAAAGGGAATTGAATTTGAAATCATTACGAAAGAAGCGCCAATTGTTATTAAAACAGACAAAATGCGTTTGGAACAGATTCTCAAAAACCTGATTTCGAATGCTATTAAATTTACCGAAAAAGGAAAAGTTTCTTTAGAAATAAAAGTAAATTCAGACGATGATAAAATTATTTGTTTCATTGTAAAAGATACCGGAATCGGAATCCCGCTGGAAAAACAACCGCTGGTTTTCGAAGCTTTCCAGCAAGCCGATGGTTCAACCAAACGTAAATACGGAGGGACAGGATTAGGACTTTCAATCAGCAGGGAATTAGCAAAACTTCTTAAAGGAGAAATCGAACTGCATAGTAAAGTAAATGAAGGAAGTACATTTACATTATGTCTGCCGGTTTATGGAACGGCACTCGCAAAAGCCAACTATGAAAAAATTCCTCCAACAGATTTTACAGAAGTAGAACCTGAAAAAGAACCAGAAGTAAAAGAAACTAAAAAATACATAAGCGCTGTAATTCCTGATGAAATTGAAGATGACCGAAATGTAATAAAAGCTGGTGACAAAGTTATTTTAATTGTAGAAGACGATATTAATTTCGCCAAATCACTTTTGGCATTTACACAAAAGAAAGGATATAAAGGAATTGTTGCCGTGCGAGGCGACCACGCTTTAAATTTTGCCCTATTGTACAAACCTGTTGGTGTTTTACTCGATATCGAACTTCCTGTAAAAAGTGGCTGGGAAGTATTGGAAGAACTTAAAAATAATGCTGAAACCAAACATATTCCGGTTCACATTATGTCATCACACAAATTGAAACAGGAAAGTTTGCTAAAAGGAGCTGTAGATTTCTTAGACAAACCAGTGGCTTTCGATAAAATTCCAGATGTGTTTTTACGAATCGAACACATTATTAATAAAGAGGCACAAAAAGTACTGATTATAGAAGACAATCCAAAACACGCAAAAGCGCTGGCTTTCTTCTTAGAAACGTATAATATTAACTCTGAAATTAGAAGTGAAGTTTCAGAAGGTCTGGAATCTCTAAACAAAACAGATGTTGACTGTGTAATTCTCGATATGGGAATTCCAGATAAACATGCGTACCAGATTCTCGATGGCGTTAAGAAAAGTCCAGGACTTGAAAACCTTCCCGTAATTGTCTTTACAGGAAAAAGTTTATCCTTGAAAGAAGAAGTGAAAATTAAAAAATATGCCGATTCTATTATTGTAAAAACTGCTCATTCGTACCAAAGAATGTTAGACGAGGTTTCTCTGTTCCTGCACTTAGTTGAAAATAAAAAAGAAGGAAAAGATAAAATAGACGGACATAAAAAACTGAATCTTCTAAACAACATTCTTTTCGAGAAAAAAGTATTGATTGTTGATGATGATGTTCGTAATATTTATTCGCTAACCAAAGCTTTAGAAGTATTTAAAATGAATATCATTACCGCTTTTGATGGAAAAGAAGCCATTAAAGTTTTAAATGATAATGAAGATACTGATATTGTTCTGCTCGATATGATGATGCCTAATATGGACGGATATGAAACAGCAGAGAAAATCAGAGCTAATCCTAAATTTTTAAACTTACCGTTAATTGCCGTAACCGCAAAAGCAATGACCGGAGACAGGGAAAAATGTATTAAAGCAGGAGCTTCAGATTATATTACCAAACCAGTAGATGTTGACCAGTTATTGTCGTTGTTGCGAGTGTGGCTGTATGACAAAGTATAGTACAGAAACAAACAATAGATAGTAAAAAATAGCCACAGGTTATCGCGATTTTAATCCGTTAATCTGTGGCAAAATAAGACTAAATTAATAAGTCTCATTATGGAAAAAAAGAAGATTTTAATTGTAGATGATGATTCCAGAAACATCTTCGCATTAGAAAACACCTTACGTGTAAAATCGTACGATTGTTTGTCTTGTATAAGTGCTGAAGAAGCCCTTAAAATATTGAATTCTAATGAACAGATTGATGCTGTATTGTTAGATATGATGATGCCCGAAATGGATGGTTACGAAGCCATTCCGTTAATAAAAGAAATTCCTTCAAGAGAATCAACAATGGTAGTTGCAGTAACGGCTCAGGCCATGGCAGGTGATAAAGAAAAATGCCTGGAAGCCGGAGCTGATGAATACATCTCCAAACCGGTTGATGTTGATAAATTACTGCTTATTTTAAGTAAAATTTAAATACACTATGATTGAGGATATTGAGCTTGAAACGCTTATTAATGAGGTTTACGAATATTACGGTTTTGATTTTGGAAGTTATTCCAGAGCTTCACTCAAAAGGCGTGTAAACAGAGTTTATCATTTAGATGGATTTACCCATTTTCATGAATTCCTGTCAAAAGTCCGTTCTGACCAAGAATATTATAAAAAAATGATTGACGAAATTACGGTTAATGTAACCGAAATGTTTCGCGATCCATCATTTTATGCCATTCTCAGAAATGAAATTTTGCCGCTATTAGGAACCAAGCCTTTTATACGATTATGGCATGCTGGCTGTTCGACAGGCGAAGAAGTCTATTCGATGGCCATAATGCTTAAAGAAGCAGGATTACTGCATAAATCCATAATTTATGCAACCGATATTAATGCAACGGTTTTAGAAACCGCCAAAAAAGGAATCTTCCCGCTCAGAATGATGAAGGAATATTCACAAAACTATCGAGATGCAGGCGGTCAGGAGGACTTCTCTTCCTATTACACCGCCAATTATGGTATTGCAAAATTTAATGAAGAACTGGCCGAAAAAATGGTCTTTTCGCAGCACAATTTAGTATCAGATACATCGTTTAATGAATTTGATATGATCTTATGCCGTAATGTTTTAATTTATTTTGATAATGACCTTCAAAAAAGAGTCATTAATTTGTTTGATGAAAGTTTAGCTGTTTTAGGGTTTCTGGCCTTAGGCACAAAAGAAACCATAAAGTATTCTATTTCTCCAGCCAAATACAAACAATTTGAAAAAGAGAAAATATGGAGGAAAATAAAATAAAAAACTGCAGATTAGTTATAATAGGAGGATCTGCAGGAAGTTTAAATGCCTTAATGCAGATTTTACCAGGGTTAAAAAAATTAAACGATTTTGCCATTGTAATCGTTCTGCACCGCAAAAGTACAGACGACCAGACTTTAGAAGAATTACTTATTTTAAAATCTAAAGTGGCTGTAAAACCAATAGAAGACAAAACACTGCTTATTGCAGGTTTTGTCTATATAGCGCCCTCAAATTATCATTTATTGTTTGAAAAAGATGAAACAATGGCGCTTGATATTTCAGAGAAAATAAACTACAGCCGTCCAAGTATCGACGTTTCGTTTGAATCGGCTGCGGAAATATATGGCAGCAGTTTAGTTGGAATTTTATTTTCAGGATCAAATACCGATGGTACAGAAGGTTTAAAGGCGATTCAGGCAAACGGAGGAAAAATTATAGTCCAGAATCCGCTTGTGGCAGATATGCCTTTTATGCCCAATAACGCCATTTTGTTTACAACACCTGATTTTATTCTAAACAACAATGAAATATTGAATCTCCTGAATTCTATCAATCACTAAAATCAGTTTTTAGGCTTCGGATCTTCATCTTCTGGGAGAATGGTTTTGTTTAATTCAGCCTCTTTTTCAGCTCTTCTTTGTGCAGCTTTTCCTTTTCCAATAGGAATTCCAGCGGTTAAATAAAGAGATCTGTTGTATACATTTGGTCCGTCGCCTTTCATTACCGGAACCAATCCGTAATAATATTGAACCGTAATGTTTAATCCGTTGCCCACATTGATATGATATCCAGTTCCAAAAGCAACTCCGGCATCAATAACACGAATTTGATCTCGGATGTTTTTTTTGTACACCACATCATCTTTGTCAACTTCGACTTTAAATTCATCAAAAGCCCTTGCAAGAAGTCCAACTTGAGGACCTGCTTTTACAAAAACACCGCTTTTAAACTGATGCTTGATTAAAATAGGAACATTAAAATACCGAATTTCTCTGTTGACAGTCCCTCCGGCAAACGTATTGTCCAAATTCGTATTATCTAAAGAATACATCGGAATATGACGTGCTCCCATTGGCGATTTTACGATAACACCCGTATTAATCATCCAGGCAGGATCTTGTTTAGAACGAATGTCAAAATAAAAACCAAGATTAAAACCTGGATTACTGCCGGAACTTTCCATATCATAAATATCAGAGAAATTAACACCGCCTTCCAGTCCGAATTCTAAAAAAGGCGAATTCAATTTATCTCCAAAGATCAAAGAAATCAAAACCTGCGATTGGGCTTGATTCAAACCAAACAGAAAAATCAAAACCAGTAGACCTTTTTTCATCTTTCAAAATTTATAATCCAAATCGATATTGTATACCGCCTAAAGCCTGAGTACGTGTTCCAAGAAAACCAGCTTCAACCCTGAACATAAGATGTTTGTTAAACTGATATTGCGATCCAACAATAAAATTCCACATGTCTTTCGGGCGTTTTTGAAGCGAATATTGTACCGATGAAGAATTAGCAGTACTTAAAGCACCATCTAAAGTAGACAGAAAATTTCCAGCACTTTCCAAAGCACGGTTGGCCGTATTGTGTTTCGCAACATTGGCGGGATTTTTTTGTTCGGCGGGCGTTAATCCGTCCCACCAAGTATCAACTTTTTGCTGGTTTTCAGAAACTTTCGCCAGACCATTATCTACTTTTGCCTGAGCAGTAGATAAATCCACCAAATCAGAAAGATTGATATTTCCATTCGTATTCCCCGAAATATGAACTCTGAAACCACCAACCCATAAAGCAACATTTTGATCTGGTTTATGGAGTTTGAAAGTTTTTCCTAATCTTGGACCAAATACATACGAAAACGCTGGTTTATCTAAAGCATCAACATCTGTCCAAGCCATATTCATGTCAAGTGCAAGCCATCCGCCGCCAATTCCTATAGTAGGCGTCATTCCAAGACCAAATGTAGTGGCGCTGAAATTAGCTTTTGTGCTGAAATTGGCAATTTCAGACCAATTATTATCAGCATCAGGAATATAGATTCCTGCATTAATTTTGGTAGATGGATTCGACTTTCCAAAAACACCATAAATATTTAAAAAAGGCAGCAGCCAGATATCTGGTCGGATAGTAAGGGCTCCCGCCTCAACAGAAGATTTATCAAAACGAACAATTTCGTCTAAATTATGCATAGGACCATTGTTGAAACCTACCTGCAGATTACTGATTACAATTTCAGAATCCTGCCAGAAGTAATTTAACGAAAGACCAGCAGAGTAGGGAAGTTTATATCCTTTTTTGGCCACTTTTTCGCCCCAAATGGGAAGTGCGTATGGATAATCGGCGACTTTGAGACTGTCTTTAAGCTGTTTATTTTTTTCTCCCACAATCTTCTCGGTGTAGACTTGTGCTGAGATTTGAAAACTGTATAAGAATAAAAAGGCTGATATTAGTGGTTTACATTTCATTTGTCTGAGTGTTTTTAAAATTAATTAATCGGACTGCGTAAAATAAATGTGTACTAATTTTTCTGAGGGAATGTCGGCTTATTCTTGCTTTACAGGTGTATAAAAATTTGATTTTAAAATTAAAACTGAAGAAATAATGAGTTTATTAGTGTTAAAGTTAAGTAAAAAATCTTAACATTTAAGATTTTTTTTCAGAAACTAAAAATATAACAAAAAGAAAATCAGGTAGTTTTATTTGATAATGTCCTCTTTTAAGAAAAATCATTTTATTGTTGATTTCTATTTTGTAAAAGAATATGTAGTATTTTTGTTTTTGTGAAATGGATAACAATCATATTATCAATTTACCTATTGGCACTTTCCAATATGCCTTGTGCAGATATGGAAGTAAACAGCGCTATGCATAAAACCGCTCAGTTTACTTCAGAAGACAATCACTCGCATGATAAAACCAGTGATTTATGTTCTCCATTTTGTGCTTGCAATTGTTGTGGCGCACAGGTTTTAAGTTATCAAACTCCTTTAAGTTTTGAATTTCCTAAAACATACAATCAAATTTCAATTTCGTTACCCAATTACAATTCTGTCTTTATTTCCAATTTCTACGGAAGTATTTGGCAGCCCCCTCAAATAGTATAATGATTTAGCCTGTTCGATAAAGATCGAAAACGGGCGAGAGAGTTGTGGACTTTCCACACGTTTACAGGCAATTTAATTGTCTAATTTCTCACGTCATTATAGATTCAAATGTTAGATAAAATCATTCAGTTTAGTATCCGAAATAAATTCGTCATACTATTTTTTACCCTTGCGCTTATTGCCTGGGGAAGCTATTCACTTAAAAAATTACCACTTGATGCACTGCCAGATGTAACCAATAATCAAGTGCAGATTATTACGACTGCACCTACATTGGCCAGTCAGGAAGTCGAACAATTAATTACCTATCCTTTAGAAAGAGCTGTAAAAACAGTTCCAAATGTCATAGAACTCCGCAGTATCTCTCGTTTCGGATTATCAGTTGTAACCGTTGTTTTTGAAGACAATGTAGATATTTACTGGGCGCGCGAGCAGATATTCCAACGCTTAAAGCAAGCCGAAGAAAACATTCCAGATTATGTAAATTCTCCCGAATTATCACCTATTTCTACAGGACTTGGAGAAATTTACCAATATGACGTATATGCCAAGAAAGGCTACGAAAACAAATACAGCGCAATTGAACTGCGAACCATTCAAGATTGGATTATTATTCCGCAATTGCAGGGAATAAAAGGTGTTGCCGAAGTAAGTTCTTGGGGCGGAAAACTAAAACAATTCGAAATTGCCGTAAATCCCAATATGCTGAATAGTTTAGGCGTTACGATTACCGAAATTTTTGATGCTTTAGAAAAAAACAATCAAAATACGGGAGGCGCTTATATTGAAAAAGATCAATACACGTATTTCATTCGCGGTGTAGGAATGGCAAAAGGCGTAAAAGACCTTGAAAATGTAGTAGTCAAAAACCGAAACGGTTCGCCGGTTTTGGTTCGTAATGTAGCGCAGGTGCGCGAAGGAATAGCATTGCGTTATGGAGCATCAACAAAAGACGGAAAAGGCGAAATCGTTTCTGGATTGGTTTTGATGCTGAAAGGAGAAAACTCCAGCGCCGTTGTAAATCGTGTTCACGAAAAAATGGCACAAATCAATAAAAGCCTTCCCGAAGGAGTCGTAGCAGAAGCCTTTATTGACAGAGGAAAACTGGTAGATAATTCTATTAAAACTGTTGCCAAGAATTTGCTAGAAGGAGCATTAATCGTAATTTTTGTCCTGATTCTGTTTTTAGGAAATCTTCGTGCAGGATTAATCGTAGCTTCAGTTATTCCGTTAGCGATGCTGTTTGCCGTGATTTTAATGAATGCCTTTGGCGTAAGCGGCAACCTAATGAGTCTTGGCGCGATAGATTTTGGAATTATTGTCGATGGAGCTGTTATTATTGTTGAAGCCACGATGCATCATCTGCAGAAATTCAAAAACAAAAAAGAATTGACGCAGGAAGAAATGGATGTTGAGGTTTACAATTCAGCGTCAAAAATTAGGAATAGTGCCGCTTTTGGTGAGATTATTATATTAATAGTATATCTGCCAATCCTAGCTTTAATTGGAACCGAGGGTAAAATGTTTAAACCAATGGCAATGACGGTTGGTTTTGCCATTATCGGTGCCTTTATTCTTTCGCTGACGTATATTCCAATGATGAGCGCTTTGTTTCTTTCGAAAAAAACAGAACACAAAGAAAATTTCAGCGACCGTATGATTGCCTGGTTAGAACGTCACTATACGCCGTTATTGAAAAAAGCTTTAGAATTTAAAAAAGTCGTGCTTTCTGTTGCCATTGGATTATTCGCTTTAGCGTTTTTCATTTTCCAAAATATGGGAGGCGAATTTATTCCCACAATCGAAGAAGGAGATTTGGCAATTAATGCCACCATTATGACAGGAAGTTCGCTTTCGCAGATGGTTGAAACCACGACCAAATATGAACAGATTCTGAAAGCTAAATTTCCCGAAATAAAAACCATTGTAACCAAAATAGGAAGTGGTGAAATTCCGACCGATCCAATGCCTCTTGAAAGCGGGGATTTGATTATTGTTCTAAAAGACAAAAAGGAATGGAAAGGTAAATACCGCAATTGGGAAGAGATTGCCAATGCCATGAAAAAAGAAATGGAAATTATTCCGGGAGCGAATATCGAAATCTCACAGCCTATCCAAATGCGTTTTAACGAATTAATGACAGGAAGCCGATCTGATATTGCGATTAAGATTTTTGGTGATGATTTGGAGATTTTAGATGCAAAAGCCACGGAATTAATTTCGAAAATAAAAGGAATCGACGGAATTGGTGATTTAAAAGCCGATAAAGTAACAGGATTACCGCAGATTACCATCAAATACGATTATGATAAAATTGCGCTTTACGGACTGAATATCTCAGACATCAATCAGATTATCCGTTCGTCTTTTGCAGGTGAAGTTGCTGGAAAGATTTACGACGAAAGCAAACGATTTGATGTGGTGGTACGAATGGATGAAAACAATCGAGGCGATATTACCGATGTCAGCAATTTGTTTATTCCGCTTCCGAGTGGCCAGCAAGTGCCGCTTTCTCAAGTTGCTTCTGTGGAATATGAACAGGGTCCTGTACAGGTTAGCCGTGAAGATGGAAAACGAAGAATCACCGTTGGATTAAACGTCCGCGGAAGAGATATTAAAAGTGTGGTAGAAGAAATCCAGGCAAAACTGGACAAAAGTTTTAAACTTCCTGCGGGTTATTACGTAACCTATGGTGGACAGTTTCAGAATCTTATTGAAGCTTCACAAAGACTTTCGGTTGCCTTACCAATTGCTTTAGGATTGATTTTAGTTTTGTTGTATTTCACCTTTAAAAGCGTCAAACAAGCACTCCTAATTTTTAGTGCGATTCCGTTATCCGCTATTGGAGGTGTTTTTGCGCTTTCGCTAAGAGGAATGCCGTTTAGTATTTCGGCCGGAATTGGTTTTATCGCCTTATTCGGAATCGCTGTTTTAAACGGAATTGTACTGATTTCGTATTTCAATCAATTAAAAACAGAAGGCATTTCAGATGCGTTTCAAAGAGTTATTATCGGAACCAAAACGCGTTTGCGTCCCGTTTTAATGACCGCAGCCGTAGCTTCGTTAGGATTTATGCCAATGGCATTATCCACAAGCGGCGGAGCAGAAGTACAGAAACCATTAGCCACAGTAGTAATCGGCGGATTACTCTCAGCCACTTTATTAACCTTGATCGTTTTACCGATTTTGTATTTATTGCTTGAGCGTGGATTTAACCGCAAAGTTCGCAAAGATTTACGCGAAGAACGCTAAGAAATTTTAAAAAGAAAAAGAATGAATTCAATATATAAAATACAGTTTAAAACCTTTGCGAACTTTGCGAAAAGAACCTTGCGAACTTTGCGGTTAAATGCGTGGTTAAGCACGTTCCTATTAGCAGGAACAGCAACATTTGCCCAACAATCCATCAGCTTAGAAAAAGCAATAGAATTGGCCAAATCAAACAACATCGACTTAAAAATAGCCGATAAAGAAATCGAAAAACAAACCATTCTTAAAAAAGCCGCTTTTCAGCCCGATCCGTTGCAGGTGCAGTATCAAGGCGGTCAGTTCAATAGCGCCGATTACGATCATAATGTTTCGGTGCAGCAGTTTTTTCCGTTAGGAAATATCACAAAAGCCAACCGACAATTACAGGAAGAACTGGCAAAATTGGCTGAAAAACGAAAAGCTTTGTCTTCGTATGAAATCGAAAAAGCGGTGACATTGGCCTATTATCAATATTTGTATGGCGTTTCGATTCAGAAACTCAATTCAGAATTGAATGATATTTACACGAAATTCTTAAAGAATGCCGAACTGCGTTTTAAAACCGGAGAAAGCGGTAACATTGAAGTGATCAGCGCCAAAGCCAAAGTAAAGGAAATTGAAACACAGAAAGCGCAGTTAGAATATGATTTGGCCATTTATCAAAAACAATTGCAGTTTTTTATTCAGACCGATGAAAATATTGTTCCTGATTCTAATACCGCTTTACAATATACTTTTATAGAAAATCAGGATAATACAAAAGCCGAGACTTTGATGACCGATTTGTATCAGCAACAGATTTTGGTTTATCAAAAAGAAGCGGGAACTTTTAAAGCGTTGCGTACACCGAAAGTAGGTTTAGGTTATTTTGCGCAAACCATTAATACAGAATCTTTATTTCAAGGTTTTACGGCAGGATTGCAGATTCCACTTTTTGGAGGTGTGAATACAACCAAAGCCAAAGCGGCTGAAATTAGTGTTTCGCAATCTCAATTGGCATTAGATAAAAACAAAATGATGTTGAATCTGCAAAAGGAAGAATTGAAAAATAATTTCGAAAAACAGCAGCAAAATTTGGCTTATTTTCAAAATGAAGGATCTCAATATGCCAATCAGATTATTGAAACGGCCCAAAAAAGTTATGCCAATGGCGATATGAGTTATTGGTCGTATATCAGTTTTTTAAATCAGGCAATTGATATTAAAAAGCAATTTGCAGAGGCAACGCACAGCTATAATCAAAGTGCAATCGAACTTCAATTTCCAACCATTAAGAGCAATTAAAAATTAAAAATTAAAAATTAAAAATGAAAAATGAAAAATATATCTAAATATTTAACCGCAAAGAGCACAAAGGAAAAGCGCAAAGAGCGCAAGGGAATAGAACTTGGCGTGCTTTGCGTATTCTTAGCGCTCTTTGCGGTTACCTCTCAAAGCTGTAATGAAAAGAAAACCGAAGAGCCGCAGGAAGAAGAAAAAGAAACAACAGAAGTTGCTTTGACTGTTTCTCAATACAAAACTGTAGGCATTGAAACGGGTATGGTAGAAAACCGAAACCTAAATAAAATCATAAAGGCAAATGGCTATACTACAGTTCCTCCGCAAAATTCGGCTGAAGTTTCGACTTTGATTGGCGGAACGGTAAAAGACATTTTTGTTTTGGAAGGAACCTATGTCAACAAAGGAAAAGTTTTGGCGACCATTCAAAATCTAGAAGTTATCGGAATGCAGGAAGATTACCAATCGGCTGTGGCGAATGTGGAATATCTGCAATTGGAATACAACCGTCAGAAAACGTTGAGCGACGAAAATGTGAATCCGAGAAAGACTTTTCAAGAAGTAAAAGCCAAACTAGCAGCAGAAAGAGCCCGTGCGCAGGCAGCAAAAAATAAGCTGGATGCTTTGCATGTCAATACAAAAGGAACCACTTCGGTAGTGCCAATTGTTTCGCCAATAAACGGTTATGTGGGGAAAATCAATATAGCGAAAGGCGCTTTTGCAGATACGGGAGTTTCGCTTTTTGAAGTGGTTGACAATAGTCAGATGCATTTGGATTTGAATGTATATGAGAAAGATTTAGGTTCTATTTCGATTGGTCAGGTAATTGACTTTGTATTAACGAATCAGTCGAATAAATCGATTAAAGGAAAAATTTTCGGAATTAATAAATCTTTTTCTAACGAAAGTAAAACCGTTGCCGTTCATGCTAAAATTGATCCAGCCGATGCTAAAGGGCTGATTCCGGGAATGTACGTTTCGGCAAATATTAATATTGTGAATGCGACCGTTCCGGCGTTGCCAAAAGACGCCGTAGTAAGAAATGCTGATAAATATTTCGTTTTCATGCAGGAACAGGGACATGCTGAAGAAAAACACGATCACAAAGCGGGAGAAAAAGAAGAAGCTCACGAAGAGGAAATTCATTTTAAAGCAATAGAAGTAATTCCAGGAACAACTGATTTAGGTTTTACCGAAGTTAAGTTTGTAAATGACGTTCCCGCCAATGCTAAAATTGTTACGAAAGGTGCTTTTTATCTGCTTTCTGCAATGAAGGGCGGAGGAGAGCATACGCATTGATTTTTTTAAGATGCTGAGGTTCTGAGATACTAAGATGCATAGTTTTTTGCTGGAGTCAAATATGCTCGCAAAGGCGCAGAGTCGCAAAGTTTTTGAATTGCCTGCAGCTTTAGCTGGAGGTCACGCAAATGCAATTTGAATGGCTTTAGCCAAAATTGAAAGTTTGGCTAAAGCCCTTACATTCTGATTGAACACCTCCAGCTAAAGCTGGAGGCAATTGAAAAAGAAATTTTGTACACTCCAAAAATTATCGTGATAGAAAGTTTGAAAAGATTTTATTTCGCGCAGATTTTGCAAATTTTAGCAGATTTAATTTAAAATATGCATAATCAGCTTAAATCTTTTTTAATCTGCGTGAAAAAAAAACTTAGAGTCTTTGTGTCTTCGTGGCAAAAAAATCGACAGAAATTGATTAAATTTAGGACATAATTTTTAATGAAGTTTCAGAGACTTTAAACCTGAAACTTTAAACTTGAAATTCAAAAATGATACATCAAGATAAAGAAGTAAAACATACAAAAAGTAAAGCCAAACCTACCTGTTGCTGCTCTCATGACGAACCTGCACATTCTGATAATGATGGACACGATCACGGAGGACACGACCACGAACACAATGCAGAAGGAGGGCTTTTTAAACTGTTTCTGCCATCGATTATATCTTTTGTTTTACTGATAATCGGAATTGGTTTTGATAACTATTTTCCGCAGGATTGGTTTACAGGATATGTTAGAATTGTGTGGTATGCGATTGCGTATCTTCCGGTTGGGCTTCCAGTTCTTCGTGAAGCGTACGAAAGTATTGTGAAAGGAGATATTTTCTCGGAATTTTTCCTCATGTGTATTGCGACAATTGGAGCTTTTGCCATTGGTGAATATCCAGAAGGTGTTGCGGTTATGTTGTTTTATACCATTGGAGAAAACTTTCAGGGAATGGCGGTTAACCGAGCAAAATCAAGTATTAAAAGTCTTCTAGATCAACGTCCTGATGAGGTTCATGTTTTAGAAAACAATGTAGCAGTAAAAATCAAGGCCAGAGATGTCCAGATTGGAGCGATTATTCAGCTAAAAGCAGGGGAAAAGTTAGGTTTGGACGGTGAATTATTATCTGATTCGGCTTCCTTTAATACTGCAGCTTTAACAGGAGAAAGTAAACCTGATACTAAAAAGAAAGGTGAAACCGTTCTGGCAGGAATGATCAACGGAAATACAATTACCGAAGTAAAAGTGACAACCGCTTACAACGATAGTAAATTGTCTAAAATTCTGGAATTGGTACAAAACGCTACAACCAAAAAAGCGCCAGCAGAATTGTTCATTCGAAAATTTGCTAAAATCTATACACCAATAGTAGTGTACTTGGCAATTGCAATTTGCTTAGTTCCGATGCTTTTCGTGGACAATTACGTTTTTAGCGACTGGTTATATAGAGCATTGGTTTTCTTAGTTATTTCTTGTCCTTGTGCATTGGTTATCAGTATTCCGCTGGGTTATTTTGGAGGAATTGGCGCTGCAAGTAAAAACGGAATTTTATTTAAAGGAAGTAATTTTTTAGATAGTATTTCTACAATCCAAAATGTAGTGGTTGACAAAACTGGAACTATGACAGAAGGCGTTTTTAAAGTTCAGGAAGTTATTATAAAACCTGATTTTGATAAAGACGAAATCTTAAAACTGGTTAACGCTTTAGAAAGTCGAAGCACGCATCCAGTGGCAACAGCGATTCATAATCATGTCGGACCAATCGATTCTTCGGTTGAATTGAAAGATATTGAAGAAATTTCGGGACACGGATTAAAAGCCTCTTACAACGGAAAAGAATTGTATGTTGGTAATTTTAAACTTCTCGATAAATTCAATATTTCGTATGATATTAATCCATCGACTATTGTTTACACCACAATTGCCATTGCTTACGAAGGTAAATTTGCGGGCTATTTAACAATTGCCGATGAAATTAAAGAAGATGCTAAAGAAACTGTTTCTAAACTAAAATCCTTAGGTGTAAAACTGACGATGCTCAGCGGTGATAAATCGAATGTGGTTCAGTTTGTAGCTGATAAACTCGGAATTACAAAAGCTTTTGGAGATCTGCTTCCAGAAGATAAAGTGAATAAAGTCAACGAAATTAAAGCCAAAAACGAAACAATTGCATTCGTGGGCGATGGTGTAAACGATGCGCCTGTAATTGCGTTGAGTACGGTTGGAATTGCAATGGGAGGTTTAGGAAGCGATGCCGCAATCGAAACTGCCGATATTGTAATTCAAGATGACAAACCAAGTAAAATTGCAATGGCAATCAACATTGGAAAACAAACGAAAAAGATTGTCTGGCAGAATATTATATTGGCTTTTGTTGTAAAAGCCTTTGTTTTAATTCTTGGAGCAGGCGGGCTCGCGACTATGTGGGAAGCTGTTTTTGCTGATGTTGGCGTAGCGCTGTTAGCAATTTTGAATGCGGTTAGGATTCAGAGAATGAAGTTTTAATGCAAATTTAAGCTTGCATAAAATCTGCTAAATCTGCGAGAGGCAAAGAAAATTTCACGCAGATTGAGCAGATTTAATTTTGATTTACATAAAAAATATCTTCAATCTGCTAAATCTGCGAGAGGCAAAAAAATACAGATTTTAAAGATTAGAGCAGATTTAATTTTGATTTTTAATGTATAAAATCCGCGATTATCTGCTTCAATCATATAAAATCTGCGTGAAATAAATACCAAGAAGGTAACTTAATTTTCTCTTAGATTCTGCCGATTTAACGGATTAAAATTTAAGATTAATTATATTTTCATCATTCTCTAATGTAATTTCGGTTGGATTGCTTTCTGAGGGAATTTGTGTTGGATACCAATTTCGAGTTGGTTGTACTAAAATTAATAGACCGTGATGATCGCCAATAGCGGCAAATTTTTCTGTATTTGTATTTTGAGAAAAGAAATGCAATCCGTGTTCTTCGATTAATTGATTTCCCAGTTCCAGAGGGTTTTCGGTTACAATACCAATTTCGCTTATGTTTAAAATGGAAGCAGAGTTGAATTCGCCAACTTGTTCGTTATTAAGATCATGTCGGGCGATGAATTCCAGTAAATTTCCATTGTAATCGTAAAAATAAATCGAATGTGCGTTCCAGTTTTCAAAATGAGTTACCACACTTTCATCTTCTAAAACAATTAAATCAACTTTATCTTGGCACCACTGAATGGCTTCTTCAAGCTGATTTGCAGGAATATTAAAAGCAAAATGATATATAGAATTAAAGCCAGAATCTTCAACAAATTTTAAAATAGAAGTTCCGGCCTGAAACGTTATCGATTTTTGATCATTTTCTAGAATGAAAAGTCCCAAAAGGTTTTGATAAAAAGCTTTTGTTTTTTGAATATCGTTTGTTTTGATTTCTATCTGATCTATTCTCATAACTATAAATTTTGTAAAAGAAAAAGCTTCTTTTGAGTGATAGACAAATGTACTAAATGCCAGTAATACCAAAGCTTACAGCGGTATTTTATGTATCAATAAAAGAATAGTAAATAATTATTGATTAGCATTAAACGGTGTCTTAAATTATGTAATAAAGCTATGAAAAAACAAACCGTATTTGTTGCAAGATTATCGAAAAATCTTTTCAGATTATAATTTACAAATTGAGATCAAATTGCAAATTTTTGATTTTATTTCTAAACAAAAAAGCCCATTTCACAACAAGAAATGGGCTTCATAAATTTGCAGATTTTGGGGCAAATGCAAATCATCAACTAAATTATTTGGGCATTTCAGGAATTATAATTCTTCGGGTTGGTGTGCTTAATGTTTCGATAAAAGCCAGCAAATCACTAATTTCTTCTTTGTTTAAGTCTAGTTTTCTTAGCATTGGATCTGCTTTGGGAATCAAGGTGTCTCTTGCTGTTCCTAGATATCTCTTTTGTACAGGAGATGGATTTCCTAAATTGTAGAATTCAACAACATCCAATAAAGTTGGAAAATGTCCGTGATGCATCCACGGTTTTGTGTTTACCACTTCGCGGATTGTTGGCGTTCTAAATTTGCCAATATCTTTTACGTCTTTGGTTACATTATAACGTCCGAAATCTTCATTTTTAGTTCCGAATAAAGTCTGTCCATCATTATGAAACTGATTATCGCTGAAATAAGGCGTATTATGGCAGTTGATGCATTGCGCTTTTGTTCTAAACAAATGAAGGCCTTTTACCTGCTGATCTGTATAGATATCTGATTTTCCGCTTACAAATTGGTCAAATTTGCTTTTCGGGCTATTAATCGATCTTTCGAAAGTGGCAATGGCATATTGAATACGCTCTAAAGTCACCTTTTTATCTCCAAAAGCATCTGTAAATAACGAATTATAGCCTTTGATTTTAGCAATTCTATCAACTGCAATTGTTAGTTTTTCATTCATTTCTAACGGATCCTGAACTGGAAATTGCGCCTGATCTTCTAAACTTTTGGCACGTCCATCCCAAAATAGAGAAGTGGCATATGCCGAGTTTAAAATCGTCATCGAATTGCGTTTTCCGGTTTGACGGTCGTGGCCAAAAGAACGGGTTAAATTATCCGTCCATCCCAATTCTGGATTATGACAGGATGCACAGGCAATTTGTCCGCTTTGTGATAATCTCGGGTCAAAGAACAAAATCTTTCCCAGACTTTCTTTTTCCTTCGAATACGGGTTATATGTAGGATACGGAACAGCAGGTAGTACGCCGATATCTTCAAATTTCGATTTATCGATGCTTTCATGTAATTGTGCCGCCGGCCATTTCGATGTATCTCCGCTGGAATACAATTTTCGCAATTCCTGAATATCGATGTAATCAGGATTTTCCACACTTTTATAAGCCGTTAAGCTTAGCAGGAAAAGAATAGGGAAGATTAGTTTTTTCAATTTTTTTGTGTTTTACGTTTTTGGTTTTTTATTGATGTTTCAGATTTTACGTTTCAAGTTTCAGGTTTCAAGTTATTGCGAGACGTGAAACCTGAAACCTGAAACCTGAAACCTGAAACTTTTTTAAAGTGCAACCTCCTTAGGACATTCAATGCTTAAAGCGGCTGGTTTTGGATAGGTTTTGTTGTTATACATTCTGTATTGTGCGGTTACGGTTCCGCCAAAAAGTTCTTCATTCGTCAGTTTTAATTCAAAAGTAATTTCAAATAATCCTGAACTGATTTCTTTGTAAGTTCCCGAACCTGATATCGCAATGCTGTGACTGTTTTTGTTGGTTCCTGTAATGGTTATATACTGTGGAATAACTAATACATTTCCTTCTGTTTTGCTGTTTCCATTTGCTGGGAAAAATTCTAATGCCGATGTAATATTGAATCCCGGAGAGTTTGCTGCTGTTGTACTTTCGTTAGAAAACCATCTTTTTAAATTGAATGAATTTGTTGTATTGGTTCCAGAAGCTACATTAAACCCAATTCTGAAGGCATCGTGATAAATATCATCATTTGGATTTGTAGTGCCTTTATCGCTGTACAAAATGGCATTTTCGTGATCTTTTGTGACTACCACCGGAAATGTAAAAGCATTGTATGCCTGCCAAGCGCAGGTACCGCTTTTGTCAAACCAAGTTTCGCCATACGTTAAATAAAACTGATTGCTTAAATCATAAAATTTAGAAGCTGGATTTGCATTTACATCACGTGTTGATTTAATAGGTTTCACAATCTGAAGGATGGTGTTTCCTGTAGCGGTATAATTTCCTGTATTAACTAGCGAAATGGAAGATTCGTAATAGACATCATCATTTTGAATGTTTTCTAAAAGAGTTAAATGATAGGTAATGGAACTTCTGTTATCGCCATAAGGATCGTGGCTTAAAGAATAATTGAATCCGTCCAGAAACTTGAATATTTCAAGATTATCAATTTCAGATGGGAAAAAACCGTTTGGGAAATTAACTTTAAAATCAACCGTTTCTCCAGCTTCACCTTTAATTACGATTCGGTTTACTGGAAAGGTGTAATTAGTGGCGATAGTTCCTAAATCTATTTTAAAACTATTGTTTGGATAGGTTGTATTTAGATTTCCAATGTGAATATTTGGATCAGAAATGGTTTCGAGTTTTAAAGTAATACTTTGATTTTCTGTCCATCGTTTATTAAAAGAAACAAAAATAGTATCGGTTAATTTAGTTCCTTGAAACACTAATTCGTTAACTGGATTTACGGTAAAACTTTCATTATCATTTGAAGATGATACTGCACTAAAACTCGCACTCACAGCCGATTTTAAATTGGTATGCGTTAACGCAACCGGAATTTTTAAAGTCTTTACAGATTTATTTTCATAACTGCTCAATGGAACAGTTGAAGTACTTACAGCCGGATATTCTAATGGAACTCCTGCTGATGTGGTTAAGAAATTGAATCTCACAAAAGGATCAACGGTAGAATCTAATCTGTAATCATCCTTTGAACAAGAGCTTAACAAAGCTGCTGCCGCTACTAAAAGCGATAAAATTTTAATACGATTCATTTTGTTTTAGGTTTGGATTAAGATTAATGTTGCGTCTTGGTATTGGAAGTACATATTTTAAAGACGGATAAGTCATGGCACAGCTAAGTGAAATACAGCCGTCATTTCGGGTAACATTTTTTTTGTTTCGGGCAATATCGAAGAATAAATGTCCTTCAAAACAAAGTTCTTTTCTTCTTTCCAAAAATAAAATCTCGTTTAAGTTATCAGTATTGTTAAGTGCAGTAGCATTGGCACGAGAACGAATGGTATTGATATCTGTTTTTGCTTCTTCCAAACGATTTAAAGCTATGGCAGCTTCGGCACGAATTAAGTATTGTTCGGTTAATCTAAAAGCAGTATATCCGGCATTTCCTTGAAACTTTTTGGTAAAATAATAATCTTTTTTTACCTGATTGCCTTCCACTAAAGTAGAAAGCGGCTGTCGCAGAAATAACTGTCGGCGTAAATCGGTGCTTTCGTATAGATTTAATAAATCTTCGGAAGCTACATAACTGTTATAACTGGTTTCAGACGTATAACCAAAGATAGATGAAAGTGAGCCTCCTACATCTCCTGCAGCATTTTTGGGAATCGAGAATTCTAATAAAACTTCAGATATTGGCAGATCTGATTGTTCCCATTGCGAAATATAATCAGCAGCATTTGTTAGTGTTACACCAGAATTGGTAATTACATCATTTGCGGTTTCGTAAGCATTTTGCCAGTCTTTTTTAGACAAATACACTCTTGCTAAAAGGGCTTTTGTACTCATGCTGTTGAAATACGAATAGGCAGGCCCGTTTAAAAGTTCCGTATTGGAATACAAAGGCAATGCTGTTTCGATGTCTTTAATAATCAACGCATATGTATTGGCAGCGGTTTCTCTGGCTGGATATTGAATGCCTTTTGTAATGGATTGTGTATTGTAAACAATTCCCAGATGTGAAGCGTCTTGAGTATAACCGTAGTTTTGGCTGTAAACTTCACTCAACAGAAAATGTGTATAGGCTCTAATAGTTAAAGCGTGGGCTTTGATTAGGTTTTTTTCTGCTTCAGTAGCATCAGGCAAAGCATCTACAAATTCCAAAAGCAGATTGGTCTGATTGATAATATCATAACTTGTAGCGTAAAACGAACTAAAGTTAGATTCTTCGGCTTGATCGTCAAACGAATAAATATTGCTTATAACAGATGGAACGCTGATTTCGCCTTTTTTTGTACTTAATAACGATGGTGTAAATTTTAAATTTCCGCCTTGTAAATCAGCATAAACGGCAAAACGTTCTGTTCGTAAATTGCTTTCTACATGTGAGTACAAACCGTAAATGGCTTGAAGAAATCCTTCTTTTGTTTTTAACTGTTCTGTTATCGAGATCTGGGTGCCAGGTTCCTGCTCTAAAAAATCACTGCAGCTTTGGAACAAAAAGACAACAGTAAAAAGCATCGGAAATGTTAATCGGATTATGTTTTTAATGTCTTTCATTTTCTTAAAATTTTGTATTAATTCCACATGAAATAGTTCTCGCTTGTGGATACGTAAAACTGAATTCTCTAATGCCATTCCTTCCCGCAGGACTTTTTTCTTTATACCAATACAAAGCATTTGATACATCTGCAAAAACAGTCAAAGAATCTAAAAATGTATTTTTTAAGGGTACATTATAACTCAAATTGATATTGCTGATTTTTACATACGTAGCATCGTATATATACTTACTCATATTGGCAATCAGAGTATTATTGCTTGGCGCTGGCTGCGAAACGATATCACCTGGATTTCTCCAGTAATCATAAGCGTTTACAGACATGTTTCGGTTTGAAGTGGTATTGTATTTTGAAATAATCTGATCTGATACTAATTTATCGCCGCCTAACTGAAAAGCTCCTGTAATCGATAAAGTAATGCTGTTGTTTAAAGAGAAACTATTATTAAATCCTCCAAAAGCTTTTGGCTGAGAATCACCAATTGGAATCCAGTCCGCTTCAGAAAATAATCGGGCATATGTTGCGGCATCATAAACCTGTCCGTCTTTTTTAATCAAATCTCGTCCTGTTGCCGGATCGACACCAACCCAGTTTACACCCCAAATAGTACTGGTGCTGTAACCAATTTTTTGTGCAAGGGCTAGATTTGCTGTCGAATAATCACTTCCAAGACCTTTTAACTGTGTTACTTTATTATCGACAGTAGAAATATTAAAAGAAGAAGTCCATCTAAATTTACCATGCTGAAACCATTTAATTCTGGTGCTAAATTCGAAACCTTTGTTGTACATGCTGGCAGCATTCAATTGTACACTTTCATATCCGTTTTCAGACGGGATTTCACGGCTTGCAATAATATCACTTAAATCATCATAGTAATATTCTAATGTCATTTCGATCGCATTAAAAATATTAAAATCGAAACCGGTGTTGAATTTGGTGTTTTTTTCCCAGCTTAATTTTCCGTTTGGCGATACGCTGGGAGAAGATTCAATGTTACCGTTATATCCGTTTTGAGAAATGGTGTACAAACCTTTTGAACGGTAAGAACCAATTCTTGAATTTCCAGTTGAACCGTAACTGATTTTTAATTTTAAGAAATCAATCCACGAACTTGATTTTAAAAAGTTTTCGTTGCTGGCCACCCATGCCAGACCTGCGCCACTGTTTAAAGCAACATTGGTATCGTTACCAAAAACGGAGCTTTCGTCACGTCTGAAGTTTCCTAATACATAATATTTCTTTTTGTAATTGTAATTAAGCTGAGCAAAAAACGAAACACGCGAATTGTAATTGATATCGCTGCTGTAAATTTGTTTGGCTTTTGATTCGTCGATTAACGGAGTCTGTAAATTATCGTCCTGTAAAGCATCTTGAATTCTGTTAATTGAATTTGGATTAACAAAACCTATTGCGGACTCATAATTAAAGTTTGTTTTTTCCTGAGAAAGTTCAAAACCAGCAACACCATCAATGGTATTATTTGGATTTATTTCTTTATTGAAAAGTGCTTGTCCCTGCCAGTTCCACTTGGTAGAATTACGTTTGTTCAACAATCGTCGCCCCCAGTTGGGATATGTGATTCCGTCTAAGGTAAAAGAACCGCTTGTTCTTCCGCTTTCATTTTCTCCCGAAAAATAACGATCTTGAACTTTGTCTTTGTAATCAATCCCGAAGAGAGTTTGAAATCTAATGTTTTTATTGAATTCGTATCCTAAATTAAGACTTCCTAAAATGCCAAAAGTTTCAGTTTCATTTTTGTTCTGTTCAATGGCCGCTAAAGGATTTCCTCCTGTTGGTCCAGTTAATCCCATTAAAGAATATGAACCGTCTTCATTGTATGGAGAAAGAGTAGGGAGGTATGCAAAATCATAATAAATATTTGGCGAATCTTTTTTGATATAACTCGGATTTAAAGACAGGTTTACATCCCATTTTGAATGACGGTAACCTAAATTTATTCCTGCATTAAATTGTCGGGTTTCATTTCCTAATTGCGGCTCGTCGATATTTAAATATGTCAAATTAGTACGATATGAAAATTTAGAAGTAGCCCCCGAAACACCAAAATTATATTTGTTGTAAATACCCGAATTATTCAATAAATCAAACCAATTGGTATTGATGCCGTTGTAAGGAACGGGAACATAACCCGAAGTTGTATTTTTTAAATAATCATTTCGAAGTTCATTGTATTGCTCTCCATTTAAATATTTAATTTGATTGATTGCTGTTGATGCTCCAAGCTGATTGGAAAAAGTGAATTTGGCTTTTCCTTTTTTTCCCTTTTTAGTCGTAATTAAAATAACACCATTTGCACCATCGGCTCCATAAATACCAACGGCTGCAGCATCTTTTAAAACCGTAAAACTTTCAATATTATCTGGAGAAATCATCGCCAGCGGATTCGAAAAAGCTTCTGCGGTATTTCCCTTTCCGTTAAAAAAGTCATTATCGATTCCTACTTCTTCTGTCATAATAACGCCATCGATAATAATTAATGGCTGAGTAGAAGTTCCTAAAATAGAACCGCTTAAAGATTTTAAAGTTCCCTGTCCGCGAACATTTATTTTAACCGGACCACCCACACCAGAAGTATTTTCAATCAAAACTCCCGCAATCTGTCCTTCCAGCATTTTGTCGACACTTTCAGAAGCCTGCTGTACGGGAATATCTTTTGCTGTAATGCTTGAAATACTTCCTACGATTTCTTCTTTTAATTTGGTAGTTCCGTAAGAAGAAGTAATGATTACAGGATTTAGTTCATCGGTAACTTCCTGAAGGTAAAAAACAAAATCTTTCTTGTTATCTGCTTTTTGATATTGTGTTTCCATTCCTAGAAAACCAGCTTCCAGAATCATATTAGAAATATTATTTCCTTTTAACTGATATACAAATTTTCCGTTAAAATCCGTAACAGCGCCCATTCCAGTTCCTTTAATACGGATTGTGGCTCCCGGAAGCGGTTGTTTGTCTTTTGCATTATACACCGTTCCGCTTATGAATCGTTCCGTTTCCTGTGAAGTAGCATTAGAAGAATCAGCAGGAGCAGAGCTGGTCAATAAAACCTGTTTTTTCTGAATGTAAAACGAAATGTTTTTGTCTTTTAATAATTGCGTTAAAGCGGTTTCAAGAGTTGCATTACTGACATCTAAATCCGCCAGCTGATCGGCATTTATTTTTCGTGTATTATAAAGTATCCTAAAGTCACTCTGTTCTTCAATAGTTTTGATAATTAGGCTTATAGGTTTGTTTTTGACGTGTATGGAAATTAATTTATTTTGTGAAAATCCTTTAAAACCAGATATGAGAATGGCTAAGAAAAACAGAATTTTTCTTAAAACGGGTGGTATCGTAAATGTCATGTTTATTTATTTATCGAGGATTGGTAATGGTTATGGTTTTGTGTGTAATAGAATAATTAAAAGGCGTGTCACGCTTTAGCAGCTCTAAAATGTTTTCGACACTAGATTCGCTGATTTTTATCGTACCTGTAAAATTCTGTCTGGCCAAATCAGAATTTTCGTTGATAATCTCAACATCATACGTACGTTGAATAATTTTGGCAATGGTAGAAAACGGAGTGTCTTTAAAAGCAAGTTCGCCTTTTGTCCAGGCAGCATAAAGGGCTGGGTCAACTTCTTTTAAAATCAGTTTTTTAGAATTGTTCTGCCAAGTCGCCATTTGATTAGGCTTAAGCAGAATGGCATTTGAAGAATTTACAGCTTCAGACATTTGAATACTCCCTTCAATTAATGTACTGTTAACTGTAGGATTTTCAGGATAAGCGCTCACATTAAAAGTGGTTCCCAGAACTTCAATGTCAGCCTGATTTGCATGCACAATAAACGGATGCGTTTTGTCTTTGGCAACTTCAAAAAATGCTTCACCGGATAAGTATACATTTCGATTTCCATTAATGCCAAATTGTTCTGGATAACGTAATGTTGTTCCGGCATTTAAACTCACAATAGTACCATCTGAAAGTTTAAGTTTGAAACGTTTTCCATAAGGAACAGAAAGGGTATTATAAATCACCTTTTGATCCTGAACTTTACCAAAGTAGATAATCTCAGTCGGAAATTTTTTCGCAATCAAATCACCTTTTTCATTTAACAAAGCGGTTTCATTTTTCCCTGAGAAATATTCCAGACGGCCGTCGCCCAATTCCAGAACAATTTCTTTTGAAGTTTCTGATTTGCTGTTAAATAAATAAACCGAAGTTCCTAATCCTACAAACACTAAAACCACGGCAGCATATTGTGCATACCTTTTGATTTTGTTTTTGGGTTTCATTTGGATTACTGGTGCCGATTCAATTGATGCATCCAAAGAAAGTGTGGTCAATGCCCAGATTTTCTTTGCTTTTACAAATTGGTTTTTGTTTTCTTCCGATGCTTCTATCCAATCAAAAAGTGCCTGAACTTCTTGTTCTGAAGCTTCGTTAGAAAGGTATTTATGTAGTATTTCCGATGTCATATCTGAGTTTTAAAACGTCTCACCATTTATAAGTACACCTCAGAATTAAAATACCCTACCTTTTTATGCTTAATTATTATAAATAAGTATAAAAATTAAAAACAAATAATCCGATAATTTGCTTTTTAAAATCTTCAAAGCCTTTGTCATGTGGGCTTCAACAGCTTTTAAAGAAATTCCCAGTTCCTCGGCGATTTCTGCATTTTTTTTATTCTCAAAGCGTTTTTTTATAAAAATCTCTCTGGTTTTTGGAGGTAAATCGCTGATAGATTGTTGAATAATTCGTTCTAATTCGGTTAATTCTAAAGTGTCGAATTGTATCGAATTTAAAATTTCGATATCCAATTCTCTTTCTTTGTGGTTTAAGAGGTCATTTTTGAATTTATCTTTCACTTTTTTGTGACGAATCAAATTCAAACATTTGGATTTGGCGTATGTAAACAGGAAAGCCTGAATTCCGTTAATAGATTCTATATTTTCCCTGTTCTGCCATAGGTGTAGTAAAGCTTCCTGAGCCAGATTTTCGGCTTCGTCTTGATCGTAAATAAACTGAAAGCTGAAAGATTGGATTCTCCTAAAATATTTATCGTAGAAAAACGCATATGCCGTTTCGTCTCCGCCTTTAAAGGAATGGAAAAGATTTAATTCGAAACTATGGTTATGGTTCATTAAACGAAATTTACTTTTGGAAAAGCAATATTAAGTAAATTTTAAAAACTACTTCATTCTGCCCTGAAAGCGGCAAATATAAAATTTTATTTATATTAGTTCTAAATAAAATGTATTTATTGAAGGTTTTTGAAAATTTTATTCAGAATAGGTTTAAAATGAGTCAAAAGATGAAGTAATAATGAGAGAAAGGCATAAAAAAACTCCCAATTGTAAAATTGGGAGTTTAAATTTTAATTGAGAATTAAACTGACTCTTTCAGAAAGTTCTTTGGCTAATTCCGGTGTTTGTCCTTCTCTAATGACATACGGAATAAGTTTTCTTTTCTCTATAATTTTTTCCTTTGAATAAACTAGACTAAAGTAATTTACGGGCGAGTTGATATTTGTTTCCTCTTTTGGAAGTTCTTCATAATAATAACGGGATCTTTTTAAATCTGGATATTTATGGATCAGATAATCATTTAAAGTAGTACCATTTCCTTCTTTATATAAATCCTCGCGAAGAATTCCTGTTACCGTTATTTTATTGATAGTATGTTTTAAGCTTCGGTAGGTTTCTCGGGTCATTGAAAAATCAGAAGATTTTGGTTTTCCTTTTTCAGATAATTGCCGTACAACCGAAAGCCGCACATAATCACCATTTATTTCGGTAACCTTAAAAACAAAATATTTTTTTTCTGAACTCTGACTGCCATTAGAACCCACTTGTTTGCTGAAAAGAAAACTGCCTATCTGCAGTTTATGTTCTGGTGTAAGCATCGCTTTTTTCCACAAATAAGGCTGATATACGATTTCTCTAAATGCATAAATTACAAGAAGCACCAATATGCTTATTAAAAGTACTTTTTTCATTAATTTAAATTTGTTCGAATACTGTTTTTGTTGGTGTTTTTTCAAAAATTTTGCTAAAATAGTAAAATATTAATTCAAATTACACCTGCATATGTTAAGTTTTTGCGATAAATTTTAAAAATGAATTTTGAACTTCTTAAAACTGAAATTTGTTGGTTTCAGCCGAAAAAGGTTCGCAAAGCTTTATGAAAACTTTGCAAACCTTTGGATTATTTTTGTGGTTTGATAAAAAACTCAACGGTTTCTTATGAAATTCCGCCATCCAAAACCAATCAGTAAAAAATTGAAAATTGCTAAAGGTAAAAAGGCTTTTAGAACACTTACACTTGTTGAATCTGTAAAAGTTTCCACTTTAAAATTTTGCCAGTTTTCTTGATCTACTGAAGCATTATCGAAGATTTTGGGATAAAAATACAAACGCATTTTTTCATGAAAAGTCTTTGTTTCTTTTAAAAATAAAAGCTGGTTTTGTAAATCAGATTTCGCAATTTCGTTTAATTGAATCTGCGTATGAAGCGTTGGAATAAACTGTGCAATTAATTCTCCGGCACGGTTTCGCTGTTCTAGTTTAGTTTCTAGTTCTTTTGATTCCGCTGCCGATTCGTCGTCACCCATTTGCTGCATAGCATAATACCACAGCCAGCTGAATTCTTTATCAGCTGGAATTTTATACGATCGAAACTGTGGATAATGTTTATAGAATTTCTCCATGGTTTCATTTTTATCTGTATCCCATTTTTCATGATAGGCATTTCGCTGTTTAAGTGTTAGTTCCAAAGCTTCTGGAACTTTGTATGTATTCACGATATAAGTGTTTACGGCGGCGGGAACAATAATGATTAAAAACAACCAGATGGTTAATAAAATAACTGCATTGTAATTGGAGTTTTTTTGAAGCGAAACAATAAAAAAGCATACTGCAAACCAAAATAAGATGTATAAAACAGCAATTCCGTAAAAGATTAGAAATGATTGATCAATTGGAATTTTAAGAAAGAAAACGGCAGTTAAAAGCAGTACCGTTACAAGTGCAGTTAAACTTAGGATTCGGACATAAAACAGTTTTAAAATGTACAAAAATGTGTTAGGGCTTTGTGTGGCTACAATTTTCCAAGTTCCAGATTCTTTTTCTTCAGAAATGATATTGTATGAAAAAGCAATAATCAAGAGAGGGAAGAGGTATAAAAGCACAAAACTAAAATCGATATTTCCAGCGAGAAGATTACTCGGATTATTAAGCTCCGAATCGTATTTCTGACCTTCGAGTCCGCGAATGGTAACACTTTGAATTGATGGATTTACATCGCGCTGTCCGATTGACAAACTGTTTATTGGAAGCGTTTTATTGACCAGAGAAAATTTGATGTAGTACAACAAAAGACCCATTTCGTCTTTATGAAAATTGGCATTTCGAGCAATATGTTCTTTTTGATAAGCGGCTGTTTCGGCAATATTATTTTCTTGTTTTTCTTGAAATTGATGCCCAATTAACAAGCTTATAAAACCAATAATCAGTAAAAAAAGCAATCCGATTTTGGTTCCTTTTGAACGTATAAAATTTTTAAATAAGAGTTGTAACATAATTAAACTGCTTTAAGATTTTTGGAAGCAAAACGGATAAGGACAAAAAGAATAATTATCCACAGTACGATCGAGATGATGGATAGTATTTCTGTTTTTAAAACTTCTGTAATTCCTTTTGGTTCATAATGAAATTCTTCTACATCAGCCCAATGTTCTTTGCCAATGGTGAGTGGTTTGTCATTCGGACCCGGCTTTTTATTACTGATGTATTTAACCTGTAACGCATTCATTTTCTGCGCCATGTTATAGCGGTATATTTCGGCTTGTTTTTGAAAATCGATGTAGGAATCATAATCTGTATTGGATAATCCCATCGATACATTTTTCATTGCGATATAGGGATTTAAGAACGAAACCGCTTTTGAAAAACTATTCTGCTTAGCATACACTTTCAGCAATTCTTCAAGGTGTTGGTTGTAAATTTTCGAGCTTATTTTTTCGCCTTCTGTCATAATAAATCCGGAATAATTAAAAGGAAGCTTTTGTACCGAATCGACTTTGTAAACACGCAGCAGAGAATCTTTTATAGCTTTATAATGAACATCATTTGGGTTGTGGCTGTCGCCTTGTTTCAGAATGTCTTTTTCGATATCACTTCCAAATTTTACTTTGGAAGGAGCTTCATACAAATAAGCGCCCATTGCCTGGGTGGTTCTTGGCAGAATAATAGTCAATATCAACCATATTCCAATTAAAGAAACTAATGCTTTTTTTGAAGTTTTGCTTGACGCAGAAACCAGAACAGCAATTACGCAGAAGAACATCAGATAAATAAAATGAAATACAATAAATAAGATCATTTTGAAAGTTTCATCTGCCGAAATGGTAAAGTTTTGAAGCATCAGCCAAATAAAAAGCAAAACAATTATAGTGGGAATAAAAAGCATCAGAATCACACTAGCGATTCCGAGTATTTTACCCCATAAAAGCTGTTTCCAGCTGATTCCTTGACTTAAAAGAAGTTTTAAGGTTCCGTTTTCTCTCTCGTAAGCAATGGCATTAAATCCTAAAAAAAAGATAAGCAAGGGCAGTAAAATCTGTAAAACCATAGCGGTGCTGATTTCACCAAATCGGAGCATACTATTAGAGAATCCAGCTTCAGAGAAATTGGCTGTGTTTTGTTTATGTGCTTCCAAGAAAATAGCATTTCCAAAAAACGGTTCCATTCCAAATTCGAAAACACTTAAAGAAGTGCTTTTACGAAAAGCAAAGTTACCGTAATGTGCCATTCTATGCGGATTCTTATCGGGATTTTTCAACCAGTCTTCACGTGATTCGTGCTGGTATTTTTCGCTGGTTTCGTTTTGGTTTTTGTAATTATCCCAGCCGGAAAAAGCGGCAAACAATAGCAATACGCCAATAAAGAGGGTTATAATGTATACAGCCGAATTTTTAAATACAGATTTTTTAAAATGTTGGGCTATAAGAATTTCTGTTTGTAATAATTTCATGATCAATTAAAATTTATCTGTTGGTTTAATTTTTTTAAACACATAGAAACATAGTTTTTGAAAGATTTTAAAAAAGGCGTTTCACTTGTATAAATTCACATAGCTATGTGTTAGAAACAAGTTTCTTTTAATTAACTATTTCAAGAAAAAAATCTATGTTTTTATGTGTTAAAATGTTTACTCCAACGATTTAAAATTTATAAGTTACCGTTAGGCTTCCGTTTCTTGGGCTTCCCGGAAATAATCGTAAATAATTCTGTGCACCTAACCAATAGGTTTTGTTAAGTAAATTACCAGCGTTCAAAGCAATTTGCACATTACTTTTACTAGGTTTATAAAACAAAGCAGCGTCAAAAATGGTAAAATCTGGAAGTGTAAAATCACGTGTAAACCACGGAATTTTACTGCTCTGGTACTGAATTCCAAAACCAATTCCGAGGTCTTTTAAAGCAGAATCTCCGGCAAAATTATACCGCGTCCATAAATTAGCACTGTTTTTTGGCGTGTTTTGCTTTCGGGCTCCAATTAAGGCAGGGTTGCTGTCTTTGATGATTTCGGCATCAATATAACTGTACGAAGCATTAATCTGCCAGTCTGGAGTAATATAGCCTGCTAAATCGCATTCGAAACCACGGCTTCTTTCGGCGCCTCGTGTTACAAGCAAATCTGGATTAACAGGATCATTGGCGTTCATTAAAATATTGCGCTGGTTGATTTCGTAAACAGCAGCATTAAAACTCATCGTATTGTTTAAAAATGTGGTTTTAATACCTACTTCTTTCAAATTACTTTCAAGCGGATCAAACAAACTTCCGCCTGGCAGCGAACCCGTTTGAGGCATTAACGTAACGGTGTTTGATTGCGGCTGATAACCTTCTAAATAAGTGGTGTAAATGTTCACAGCACTGTTAACTGCATACGTAATTCCGATTCTTGGCAGCAATGCCGATTTTTTAACGGTCAATTCATTACTGGTTTCATAGTTGGTAATATCTTCAAACCATTCGTTTCGTAATCCCAATAAAAAAGTGAATTTTTCCCACTGGATCTGATCTTGAATATAAATTGCATTTGTAGTAGTTAATGCTGATGGAAGCGCTGTTCGCACATTCAGTATATAATCTTCAGGACTTGTAAGTGTATATTTTGGATTACTTAAATTGAAATATTCGACATTTGGTTTGGGCATAGTTACTCCATCAATAGTTACGGTTTGATAGTTAGAAGCATTTGCCAATACAAAAGAGCTGGCCACCGTTCCGTCTTTTAATACATAACCTCTTGCTGCATTTTGTCCGCCTCCTTTGTTTTTATTCCAGCTGCTTAAATCATAGCCTGTCAATAATTTATGATTGAGTTTGCCAGTTTTAAAATCGAAATTAAAATAGGCACTCAGATTGTCAATATCCCAGTTTTGCTGACGCTGTACAAACTGCATCATTGCCAGATTGGTAACAGGCTGATTGTTCATATCAACTGCAAAAGCGTTTGTAGTGCGGTGTTCCTGAAGATCTTCTGTCCAGGTTTGTTTCATGTAAGTAGCATTAAATCCAATTTTAGAGTTGAATTTATGTGCAAAATTGGTTGTTAGGATCATTTCTTTTGATTTGAAGAAATCACTCGGAGCACCCAGATTTAAACTAATTGGAGTTTTTGTTAAACTTGTTTTTCCGGCAACAGCACCAAAAATAGGTTGTCCGCGATCCAGAATTCCAGTCATGTCACTTAGAATCAGTTCAGTGTTTATAGCCGTTTTTTCATTCGGAATATAACTGAAAGAGGGTGAGAGTAGAAACGATTTATTGTTCACCAGATCACGAAATGATTTTGCCTGCTGATAAGCTCCATTTACGCGGTACAAAAGTGTCTTTGATTCATTTAAAGGTCCTGTAAAATCTAGTGTTCCGCGAAGTGTACTAAAACTGCCCACACTCATGCTGATTTCTTTTCGATCAACAGAAAGTGGTTTTTTCGTAACCAAATTGATACTTCCGCCCGGATCGACAGAGGAAAATGTGGCACTCGACGGACCTTTTATAACTTCAACACGTTCGATATTACTTGTTAAAGGCTGAAGAAAATAATACTGGCGTGTTCGCATTCCGTTAATGATCTGTCCTTCTTCATTTTGGCTGATTCCTCGAATGGTATATTGATTGTAATAACTGGCTGGAATTACTCCGCTGGACATTTTTACAGCATCGGCCAGATAAAATGCGGCTTTATCAGCAATAAGTTCTTTGGTTACAGTAGAAATGGATTGCGGAATGTCTTTGTTAAGCGTCGCCGTTTTTGTAGCAGCAAACGAATAATCGCTGTTGTATTTTTTTGAAGATCGTCCCACAATTTCTACTGTTTGCAGTTCATTACGATCAATTTCTAAAGCAATATTTAAAAACTCAGCGGTTTTAACTTGCACGGTTTTATAACCTTCAGCTGTTATTTCTAAAGTTCCTTGACCTTCAAGTTTAAAACTTCCGTCTTGATCCGTTTTCACTTTCTGATCAGAATTTAACAATTGAACGGAGGCACCCACTAGGCTTTCTTTTGAAGCGGCATCAAATACTTTTCCTTTGATTTCTTGAGACTGCACCTGATTTACAAGACCTATTAAAAATAGGATAGAGAATATATTTTTCATCTTAAACCGTTTGTAAGTACAAATCTTCAAGTTCGTTAGCCGAAATTTTATCTGCTTCGATCACTGTGACTAAATTTCCCTGTTTCATAATGCCAATGTGAGAAGCTACTTCTCTGGCTCTGAAAATATCATGAGTTGCCATTAATATGGCCGTTCCATCAGCAGAAAGTTCTTTTAAAATCTGCGAAAATTCATTTGAAGCTTTAGGGTCAAGTCCGCTCGTTGGCTCATCTAACAATAGTACTTTTGCCTTTTTAGCAATAGCAATGGCGATGCCCACTTTCTGACGCATTCCTTTTGAATATCCGCCCAGATTTTGATCGTGTGCGGAAATTTGCAAACCTGCTTTGTTTAAAAAATAAGTTAGCTCGCCTTTTGAATATTTGAAACCAGCCAGAGAAGAGAAAAATTTAAGATTTTCCAGTCCGGTCAAATTAGGATAAAGCATTACGGTTTCTGGAATATATGCGACATGTTTTTTGGTTTCCTGCGCCTTTTCGGTAACAGATATATTGTTGATTTCTAATTCTCCCGATGTAGGTTGAATGAATCCGAGAAAAAGATTAATGGTAGTGGTTTTTCCTGCGCCGTTCTGACCTAAAAGGGCAAAGATTTCTCCTTCGTTTATAGTTAAGTTGAGGGCATTTAAAGCGATATGATCGCCATATTTCTTGGTCAGGTTTGTTGCTGTAAGCATAAATATTTGGATATAAGTGGATTAAAAACAATAGGAACTTTAGGCATTAAGAGATTAAGGCCTTTGTTTGCGTTTGGATAAAAAAGTGATAGTCAAAAATAGGGTTGGACACATTAAAAAATGCATCCAATATTTTTGCTTAGAATTATGTGATTGATTAAAGCGCAGGAGGTGCTCTCAGGGCAAATAGACTCCCTTTGAAATATGCTGCAGAAAAGCTGGCATAAAAGAATTTACCAGTAGTTTCGGCCGTTATTTTATGAAATGAAAAAGTTTGAAAAGAATGTGGAATAAAAGTGCTGAACGCAAAATGGCATATCGGACAATTATTTTCGGCCGTATGACTGTGTGTTATTTGTGTATGTCCAGAAAGATTTTTGTGTTCACAGTGTTTTTCGAATAACTGCTTAAAAACATGCTCGTAGGAATGAACAGTCTGAAACAGCATTGCAAACAATACTGCCATAGACAGAACAAAATTCACTACTACAATTTTTCTTTTCATCGATGGTATTTCTGTGCAGAATTTTAGTTTTTATATAAACAAAATAAACGCAACAGCGTTGCAAATATAAATATCTTATTTTTGAAATGCTGCAAAAAAGGGCTTTATTTTTTTATAAAGCCATCTCAAACCCTGCCAATACAACCGTTTTACAGGTTACTGTACAATAGTTGCAGTGTGTGAAAATCAGATGAGCCGTCGAAATATTTATGAATAACTTCTTGAAAAACAGGCTGATTGTTTTGAACGCTCGCGAATAATGTCATGCAGGATTTTAGCTTTTCGACATCACGAGTTCCAAAAATATCATTCACGCTTTCTTCTTCTTTTTTAATTAATTCTGAAGTAATTTCAATTAGATGTTTTCCTAAAATAGGATGCTCTAAAAAGGCAATTGCTTCATCGGCATTTTTAATTTCGTAGAATTTAGAAGTGTCGCTCGATCCCATTCCTTTTATCTGCGGAAAAATAAACCACATCCAAGGAGATTGTTTTTTACCTTTTTTAATTTCGTCTAGAGCTGTTAAATACAATTTGTTTTGAGCGTCTAAAAAACGAAGTAATTCATTGTTATTGTAAGCCATTATTTACTGATATTAATTTGGGGTATCAGGTGATAAATCTACTGAAAATAACTTTAGTTGTATATTATGAAATCCTTTTTTTAATGGTAATTTTTTAAAATATTACAAACAAAATGTGTCATTAAAAACTGCTGTAGAAATTTAGCTGCAAAACATTACTTTTTGATGATTCTAAACTAACAGAATTTTGAAAGGCTGATTTTAATTAGCCAAAAAAATCTTGTTAACGACTTTTGATATTGTTATATAAAGCCATTTTTGTTGGTAATCCTGTTATAATTTTCCTATTTTTACCTAAATAGGACATTTGGCAAGACTTTCAAATGGTAATTTTTGATTGAATCTTCTCTTAAAAATGTCAATTCTTCTAATTGGGTTTCTGCCCGTCTTAAAAAAATATACGCTTATGAAAATAGGATTAATCGGATTCGGAAAAACTGGAAAATCAGTAGCTTCAATACTATTAGAAAATAAAAAATTCAGCCTTGAATGGGTTTTAAGACAAAGCAATGTTTTGGAACACCGATCAGTGCCCGAGTTTTTTGGAATCCAGTCTGATGAACCCGGCTTAATCTATTCGAGTTCTCATACTTCTGTAGAAGATTTATTAGAAAAACATCCTGTTGATGTTATTATTGATTTTTCTTCAAACGAAGGAATTTACACGTACGGAGAAACTGCTGCCAAGAAGAAAGTCAAAATCATTTCGGCTATTTCTCATTACAAAGACAAAGAGCTCAAATTATTGAAAAAACTGGCCGATAAAACAACAGTTTTCTGGTCGCCGAATATTACACTTGGAGTAAATTATTTATTATTTGCTGCTAAGTTTTTAAAGAAAATTGCTCCATGGGTTGATATTGAAGTAAATGAAGAACATTTTAAAACGAAACAAGGAACTTCTGGAACGGCTGTAAAAATTGCCGAAGCTTTGGATATTGAAAAAGACAAAATCAATTCGGTTAGGGCAGGAGGAATCGTTGGAAAACATGAAGTCATCTTTGGTTTTCCGTATCAAACGGTTCGACTCATACACGAATCTATTTCGAGAGAAGCTTTTGGAAACGGAGTTATTTTTGTAGCCGAAAATCTAAAAGAAAAAGAAAAAGGACTCTACAATTTTGAAGATATTTTAACGCCTTATTTTGCGGTATAATCCAAAATCAAAAAACTCGCTAAATCGAAACAATTTAGCGAGTTTTTTTATTGATTGGATTGAAACTTTAATGTTTACTAATTGGGATTGCTTTGCTGCTTCCGTCTATTTTTAAGAAATAAACTCCAGCAGCCTGTTCAGAAATTGAAATGGTATTTCCTGAACCTTCTTTAATTTTTGCTCCCAAAACAGAATAAATCGTCCATTTTTGCTCTTTAGACAAGTGGAATATTCCTTTTGATGGATTTGGATACGCAATGATTTTATTCGATTCTCCATTCGGATTTTCGATGCCCAGATTACAATTGTTTACCGTATAATTCACCTTTTTAGTATTGCTTCCGTTAGAATTGGTCACTGTTAAAGAGACTTCTCTAGTGCCTTCCGTAGAAAACATTACCGTGTGTGGTCCTGCTCCAGTTGCAGTCTCAGGGTGTGCATCTGTACCAAAATCCCATGTATAACTGTCTACTGTACCAACAGAAACTGAAGTAAATACTACATCAGCATTAATACATCCTGTTTGCGGACTAAATTCGAAATCAGCAACAGGAGCAGTATTGTTTCCTGATAACACAAATTCCATTTTATTGATGTTGATGTCGTTTTCATCAAAATACAAGGTAATAACATGATCGCCCTGCGTTAAAGGAATACTAGGAACAGCAACAGTCTGCCATGCCTGAAATCCTCCCGTATTTGGAATGTTTAGAATTCCGGTTACATTTACCCCGTCTACTTCTAAATGCAGTTTACGTGTGTTGTATGGAGTTGAAATACGTAAATTAATTGTGTAATTTCCAGTTGTATTTACTCTGGCAGTGTATTTTAACCATTCGTCTTTGGCAACATACGCCAAGTTAAATCCTCCTTCGCTGCAGGCTTCAGTTCCTACGCCGTCGCCAGGTCTGTAAGCTGTGTCACCACCACCGTTTTTGTCTAGAAATGCTCCCGGACCAACATCGTAATTTTCAGCTTCTATAATTCCCGGAATTTGAGCAACTAATCCTTGATAAGGTGCATTTTGTAACGTCGTTGCGTTGTAAAAAGCAGTATACGTTATGGTTCCGGCTGCAGGAGCTTTAAAGGTTTGATTGGCCATTCCGCCTTGACTCCAGTGATCAAAATCGTAACGAATATTGTCAATATATTGCGGAGTTGGCGCATTTAAAGTTTGTAAAGTTGCATTAGCAACTACTTGTTTGGTTGAAGGTGCTGTAACAGGTTTTTGATTGAATTCTAAATTAAGCGGAACCGGCGAGCTAGTCACTGTAACATCAACTAAATTCGGTTTAATATCTACGAAATCTGTTGCTGTTAACCCGTTACTATCCGTTACTTTTATGGTAAATCGGTACCAGACATTTGGTGTTTTTTCTCCTTGATTAGATGCAGTAAAATCTCCTGATTTCACACCTTGCGGACTTGCACCTGGATGCGAATGTCCTGCTCCCGGAATGTCTTCGTGGAAAAGATCGATACTCCATGAAAAAGCACTTGCAGGTAAAGTTCCGTCTTCAACATCGGTAGCGGTAGCTTCAAAATGTACTAAATCATCAGCATTCCATTTTAAACTTGGAAGCGGTGAAACGATTGATACTGTTGGTTTATTGCTAAATGGTGTAACCGTTAACGTTGCTGGATTACTGGTAATATTTCCAGCTGTATTAGTCACCACAACTTTATAATCGCCGGCATTTGCATTGGTTACATTAGCAATAGTATAACTTGCTCCCGTCGCACCATTAATTGGGTTATTATTAAACAACCATTGGTAAGTAAGACCAGTTCCGCTTGCCGAAACGGTAAAAGTTACCGGATTGGTTTCCATAATACTTTGAGAAAGCGGATGATTTACAATTGTTGGAGCGGCAGTTTCGATATAATCCAATTTGATTAAAGAACCATTGTTTCCATAAGCGCAATAGTAGATATAGCCGTCATTTCCTAACATCATACCTAAAGCTTGCTGCTGCGGAGCTGAGTAAAATTCTGTCGAAACGGGATCTGCAATATTTGGATCAAAATATCTGATAGCATTTCGAACAAAATCTTTAATTATAAATTTACCATCCATGTTTGGGTATCTTGGAACATCAGGATTGTACAAAACACCATTTGTTAAAGCGTTTCCAATACTTCCTGTTGCATAGGTAAAGATAGGATTGGTAAATAAATTGGTTTCGGTTTGTTTTCCGTCTCCTCCTTGTGGATGTCCCCAAGCATAATTACGGATTGTTGGATTGCTGATTTCGTTTATTTCTTCCCAAGAAGTTCCAACATCCAAAACAAATAATTTGTTCGCTTTTGGATTGGCAACCAATCTCCACGGATTTCTAAAACCATACACCCAGATGCTTTGTCTTTGCACAGAACCGCTTCCGTAATAGGGATTTCCAGGAGCAGGAAGTCCGTTTTCAGTAATACGAAGAATTTTTCCTTTGTACGTGTCTAAATCCTGCGCATTTGTGTTCTGCTGACTATCTCCAACAGTAACGTATAAATAGCCGTTAAAGAATTTTAAATCACCGCCATTGTGAAAGCCGCCTCCAATGGGTTCTAAAAGCAAAATTTCCTGTCTGCTTACCACCTGATTGGTGTTGTCAATTTGAACACGTTCAATTCGGTGACGGATTACAGTGCCATCATTTATGGAATAAAATACATAGATGTAGCCATTTGTTGCGAAGTCAGGGTGAAGGGTAATTCCCAATAATCCCTGTTCATTATCCGTAACCGTGTTTACAGTAAATACAGTTGAAACAGCATTGTTTTGAAATACTTTTACAATACCGCCTCTCTCTGCAATGAAAATTCTGCCGTCTGATGATTGTTCTAAGGCAAGTCCTTCTTTAATTACAGCAGTTGGAGCAAGATTTTGAGTAATGTACTGGCTGTAAGATTGTGATGAAATCAGTAAAGTCAGAAGTAATGTGAGGTAAATTAATTTTGTCTTCCTGAAATTAAATTGTAGTTTTTTTTCCATAATTATTCAGAATTTTTAAAGATTTGGGTAATCAAAATTAATCTTTTTCTGTATAATATGTTAAAATTAAAGTGTTATCTTTTTTAATTAAGATGAGAAACTTCCTTAGAGCAACACTACTACAGGATGAGAAGTTTTTTGTAAAGGTTTTGTAGTGTTTAATTAGAGTTTCTGTTTCATGTAAATTTTAAAAGATTAAACAGTTTACAGGGGCTCTTTTGGAAAATTTCGTTCCTAAAGAAAAGAAAAACTTAGCATCTTAGCTCCTCAGCCACTTCGCAACTTTAAAAAAAACTATTTCCCAATAATCTCTTTTCGGTGTAAAGTTCCCCAGTCTTTTAAGGCCATAATAACATTCGTTAATGATTTACTATGTTCAGTTCTCGAATATTCAACTGTAGGAGGAAATGTATCATATACGGTTCTCGTAACGAGTTTATTGATCTCGAGATCTTTCAATTCTTTGGATAGCATTTTATCAGTAATTCCGTTTATGTCTTTTGAGATTTCCTTAAACCGTTTTGGCCGTTCCGAAAGTGCAATCAGGATAGGAAGCTTCCATCTGCCGCTTAAAATCTCCAATGCATCTCTTACCGGCAGTAAAGCGGCCATACATTCTTTTGGTTTGCATTCTTTTACTGCAATTTCATTTAGTAAATCTTCTTCTGTATTCATATTTTCTGCGTTACTATCTTAGAGGATAGCGCTATCCTTGAGGATAGTACTATAAAATGGAAAGTAAATGTAAATAAGTTTGTGTCGTAAAACAAATAATATAAAATTATGAGCCAAAAAATTCTACAAATAATAACCAGCACCAAAGGCGATGCTTCATTTAGTAATCAGTTATCGAATGCTATTATCGAAAAACTGAAAGAAACAGATCCCCAAAGTGTGGTGCAAACTCTTGATCTTTCTAAAACACCTCTGCCATATTTAACAGATTTGCATATCAGTGCCGTTTATACTCCAGAAGAAAACCATACTGCTGAGCAGACAGCTGTTATTCAATATTCAGATGAAGCGATAAAAAATCTATTAGAATCTGATGTTATCGTAATTGGTGTGCCGTTATATAATTTCGGAATTCCAGCAGTTTTAAAAGGCTGGATTGATCAGATTGCCAGAGCAGGAAAGACTTTCAGTTATGCCGATGGTTCTCCAAAAGGATTAGTAACCGATAAAAAAGTATATTTATCGATCGCTTCAGGAGCAATATTTTCTGAAGGTCCATATAAAAGCTACGATTTCTCAGAATCGTATTTGCGAACTGTTTTAGGTTTTTTAGGAATGACTGATGTAACTACATTCCGCGTGGAAGGAACTGCGATTCCTGATTTTGCCGAAAATGCGCTTCCAAAAGCATTGTCTTCTGTTGAAGAATTTGCTTTTTAATAGATATAAATAATCCCAGTTTTTAAAACTGGGATTTTTTTGTTTTAAACGGTTTATGTTCTGTATCTTGACTCAAGATGATCATTTATATTGAATTGATTGGTTTCAATTTCATTTAAAATTTGTAGAAATGTCGTATTCATTTTCTGAATTGCAGGTCTAGCATCATGAACTAAAGAATATACAGAGTGATTTTTATCAACTGCAATATAATTTCCGTCTTCTAAATCATAAATAACATAGAACGTACTGCCGTTATAATCAATATCAAATAATTCATTATAATTTAATTTCTCTTTCAGCTGGTTATCTAAATTATCATAGAAATAATCAATATCATTTGGCGGGAATTCAAAATGACTAATTGAAAAGCTTGTGTTATCAATAGACGATAATTTAAATTCATTTAAGTGGTAATGAGAATTCTGGATCTTTAAACCAGAAACTAGGTTATCTTGAATCAAAATTTCAATTTCTTCAAACTTGTTCGTTAATTTAGAAAATATCCTTAGACCAGAAATTTTAAAATTGTTTCCTCTTTTTTTAAACTTGTAGTAGGTTTCATTTTTATAAAACATAACAACATATTGAAATTCAGGAAATAGATCCCATTTCCCGAAATCAAAAAAAGTACTATTTTTTGTTTGTGTTTTTATTAAAGATACATCTTTTGAAAAATCTTCTGGTAAAGCATTTATTATGGCGTTAAAAAGAATTTTTTGCTCTTTTCGTTTAACGCTGAATTTATAAGGGAGAAAAATTGTTCCCAAAATTTTTTGTAAAATATTCATTCTATTTTTCGATTATCATAGTAACACCTTGCCCACCAGCAGCACAAATTGAAATAAGACCTCTTCCGGAACCTTTCTGGTTTAAAAGTTTAGACATAACACCAATTATTCTACCGCCAGTTGCCGCAAATGGATGAGCTGTTGCGAGACTGCTTCCTTTTACATTTAATTTTTCACGATCAATTGCGCCAAGAACTTTCTTCAAACCTATTTCGGCACTAAGTTCAGGACTTTCCCAGATTTTTAAAGTAGCTAAGGTTTGTGCAGCAAAAGCTTCGTGAATTTCATAATAATCGAAATCCTGAAGGTTTAGATTGGCTTTTTCCAGCATTCTAGATACAGCAAATAAGGGAGCTAATAAAAGATTTTGCTGGTTTTTGACATATTCTATAGCTGCGATTTCAGCAAAAGTGATATAAGCCAAAATAGGAAGTCCACGTTCTTTTGCCCATTCTTCGCTTGCCAAAAGTACGCACGAAGCACCATCGGTTAATGGAGTGGAGTTTCCTGCAGTAAGCGTTCCGTTTACTTTGTCGAAAGCAGGTTTTAATTTGGCTAGTTTTTCAATCGTACTGTCACGTCTTAAATTGTTATCCTTATCAAGTCCGTTAAATGGTGTGATCATGTCATCTAGAAAACCTTCATCATACGCTTTTGCCAGATTTAAATGACTTCTTAAAGCAAATTGATCTTGATCTTCTCTTGAAATTTTATAATATTTTGCAGTGATTTCAGTATGTCCGCCCATCGAAAGTCCCGTTTGGGTTTCTTCATTACGGGGTACTAAAGGCGATAAATCTGTTGGACGAAGTTTTAAAAACGTTTTAATTTTTCCGCCTAATGATTTTGCTTGTCGGGCTTCTAATAAAATTTTTCTCAGTTTCTCACTAACAGCAATTGGCATATCGCTTATGGAATCAACACCTCCCGCAATTCCTGAATCTATTTGTCCTAAAGCAATTTTGTTGGCAATGTAAACAGCACTTTCAATTCCCGTATCACATGCCTGCTGCAAATCGCAGGCTGGAGTAGCAGGATCAAGAGCGGTTTTCATTACACATTCTCGTATTAAATTATTATCGTAAGTATGTTTAATTACAGCGCCTCCAGCAACTTCACCTAACAATTGTCCTTTTAAATTGTATTTATCAATAAGTCCATTTAAAGCGGCAATCATCATCTGCTGATTTCCAACATTAGAATAGGCTGTGTTAGCTCTTGCAAAAGGAATTCGGTTATAGCCAACAATGGCCACTTTGCGGATGTTTTGTGTGTTATTCATACTGTTTTAGATTGGGTTCGATTGAAAAATTCGAAGTTAAAGGTAAGCAGATTTGGTTTTATTATCCTTTTTTGCAACGGATATTTACTTTCTGCAACAGAAATTTCACTAAAAATTAGAATTAAAAAAGGCTTTAGCCAAACTAATACCAGTTTGGCTAAAGCCTTTTTCTTTTCGATTCATTTAGGCAGCTAAAGCTGGACGCTATTTTATCCTTTTTTAATCAACGGAATCAATTTGGTTCCGATGAGTTCTATCGCATTCATTAACTGTGAATGTGTCAATCCAGCATTGTCCATCTGGAAAGTAAATCGGTCGACACCGCCAAGGGCTTCGCTGTGGCGCAGGATTTTTTCGGCTGCTCTTTCAGGACTTCCCACGATTAGAACACCTAAATCATCAATTAAACCATCAAATTTACCTTTTGTTACTGGAGGCCAGCCTCTTTCATAACCTAGTTTTGTCCAAAGTTCAGCATAACCTGGATAATATTCTTCAACAGCTTTTTCGGTTGTGGCAGCTACATATCCCGGAGAATGTAATCCGACTTTTAATTCGTGCGGTTTAAAACCAGCGGCTTGTCCTGCTTGACGATATAAATCAACTAAAGGTTTGAAACGATGGGTTTGTCCGCCAATAACGGCCACCATTAAAGGCAATCCTAAACTCCCAGCTCTAATAAAAGATTCTGGTGTACCGCCAACTCCAAGCCAAATAGGCATTTTTTCCTGTAAAGCTCTTGGATAAACGGGAAGGTTATTCAATTCTGGACGAAATTTTCCATACCAAGTAATGAATTCGTTATCTCTTATCTGCAACAGCAGTTCTAATTTTTCTTTGAAAAGCGCATCATAATCTTTAAGATCATATCCGAAAAGGGGATAGGCCTCGATTGCAGATCCACGTCCGACAACAATTTCGGTTCTTCCTTTTGAAATTAAATCTAATGTGGCAAAACTTTGGTATACGCGTACAGGATCGGCGGCGCTTAAAACGGTTACAGCACTTGCCAAACGTATATTTTTGGTTCTAGCTGCAGCCGCGCTTAAAATCACAGCAGTTGCCGAATCCAGAAATTCTTTTTTATGATGTTCTCCAATTCCGAAAACATCCAGTCCGCATTGATCTGCAAATTCAATTCTTTGAAGAAGCTGTTCCATTGCGTCAACACTGCTCAAAGTGTTATTATCACCATACATTGCCGAAGCAAAACTATCTATTCCTATTTCCATGATCAAATTTTCAATTTTTTAAATTCCAAATTCCAATTCAATGACAATATCAAATTTTTTAAATTCCAAATTCCAAATTCCAAAATCTACAATCTACAATCTACAATCTAAAATCTGAAATTATCAATGTGAGAAACCAAATGAAATACTCGTTATAATAATCAGGATTACAATTATAGTGATAACCACATACAGGTAATCTTTCTCAAGCATAAATGAAAACAAGGAAAGCAAAACCCTGAATACAGGAGTTAAAAACAATAATATAATCCCGAAGAAAATCAAATATTCACCGCTTCCATCAATTACACCGCTGATAACGGTTGAAATTACTTCAAATATATTTCGGTCATTTTCTTTAAAAACAGAATAATCTTCAATTTCCTGTCCGTGGTGCATTAAATAAATAATACCGCCAATAAAAGCTACAGATAATGAAATCCAGACGCCGTATCGTAATAAGTTTCCAATAATGGTTTGAAAATCTTTTTCTCCAAATTTTTCGTGCTGCATACTATTAGATTTTTCCATTAAGTCCGTTATAAATCATGTTAACTGCCAATACAAAAATCAGGCATGCGAAAAAGATTCTTAATTTTTTTGGATTGGTTCTTACCAAAACTTTGGCTCCAGCCATAGCTCCAAACAATACACCAATCACAACAGGCATACAAATTCCAGGTTCGATATATCCTTTTTGAATGTAAATTACAGAACTCGCCATTGCAGTAACTCCCATCATGAAATTACTCGTAGTGGTAGAAACTTTAAACGGAATACGCATAATATTATCCATTGCGATAACTTTAAAAGCTCCTGAACCAATTCCTAATAAACCCGACATCATACCGGCAATTCCCATCATACCAAAACCGCCAATTACATTTTTGGTTCCGTAGCTTACGACTTCGCCGTCATGCGTTGGATAAGTGCCTTCAAGTTTTAGCTTTTTGGCCAGCGGACTCGATTCTAATACAATATGTTCTTCTTTCTTTCGAAGCGAATTAATAGCCGAAAAAATTAACGTAAGTCCGAATAAAACGGCGATGAATGAAGTGGGAGCGATTGTAGAAAGTAAAGCACCGCAAACGGCTCCAATAGTAGTGGCGATTTCGAGGAAAATCCCAAGTCTCATGTTGGTAATTCCTTCTTTTACATAAGCGGCTGCAGAACCCGAAGAAGTTGCAATAACTGAAACTAAAGCTGCACCAATGGCATAATGAATATCGACACCAAGAATAATAGTAAGGAGTGGAATAATGATAATTCCGCCTCCTAAACCTGATAATGAACCTATAAAACCGGCTAAACAAGCCCCAAGCAGCATAATCAGGGTAAAAGTAAGTACTGTCATTTAAGATATGTTTTTGTATTGGCTAATTTACGAATACATATCTGTTTTGAGAAAAATTATGACCTTAATAAAACCTTAAAAATTTTTATGACTATGGTTTTTTAGTCTCAGTATTCAGTCTCAGTATTCAGTCTCAGTTTTCATTGACAGTTTTCATTGACAGTTTTCAATATTCAATTTTTAATTTCGATTTAAAGACTGCGACTGCGTACTGTGATTGAAAACTGAAAACTACGACTGTAAACTAAAAACTAGATCCTATTATCAACAGCAAAAGATGTCTTTCCAATATTTGCCAGTAACAAAGCTGCTGCGGCACTTGTCCAAACAGAGTAATCAAGAGGTGCTTTTACCGAAATGGAAACGGCCATAGAGAATGCAAAAAGAAACATTAAAATAGTAGTTCCTAAAGCGGCGATTCTGGTTTTGAAACCCAATAATAATAGCAGACTCAGTAAAACTTCAAAAAAAGTAGCGATGCCTCCTAGAATTTCCGCGGTTGCTTTGTTAGCAAAAGAATTAAGAGTTTGTGTGTAGATTACAAAATTTTCCCAGTTTCCCCATGCAACACCTGTAGATCCCGGTGCGCCCCAAATTCCAAATCGGTCAGCTACGGCTGAGAGCATTGTGATTCCTAAAACGATTCTTAAAATTAAACCTGCTTCTAATATGGTTATGTTTTTCATTCTGTAAAGTAATTTATTCAGTGGTATTTAATTTTTCCCCACTCTTTAAATTCAATTTATACCGAGTGGAAAATGGATTGTATTTTTAATAACGACATTATAAGCTTCAAATTGTTTTATGTATAGGATTTGGATTATAAAAGCAGTTTAAACGAGGAATGACTTAAGTAAAAATCACTATTTCTAATGATTTTTACTGTTTCCCGAAGCCTTACATTTGTGACTGGATTTTTTGTTTTTTATTTTTTTGGAAGTATCAAAATAAGAATTTATGGCGACGAACTTCTTTTAAAAGTAGAATCCTATTTTAAATATTGGGAAAGAAAAGGGACGGATAAATCCGTCCCTTTTTGATTGTCTGAAAAAAGTTTTATTTCAAGGTAGTTTTAATTACAATTGCTGCTTGCTGTACTGCTGTTTGAATAGCGGGAACATTTGCAATTGGATTTAAAAGTCCGTAATCATGAATCAATCCGTTGTATCTAGTTAAGGTTACAGGAACTCCGGCTTCGTTTAGTTTTCTGGCATACGCTTCGCCTTCGTCTCTTAAAACATCATTTTCAGCAGTTTGCACTAAAGCGGGAGGTAAATCTTTTAATTCTGCTAAACTTGCTTGTAAAGGAGAAGCATATTTTTCGGTTCTTTTGGCAGTGTCAGGTAAATAATTATCCCAGAACCATTTCATCATGTTTTTAGTTAAAAAACGTCCGTTAGCATATAAATTATACGATTCAGTTTCAAAATTGGCATCGGTTACAGGCCATAAAAGAACTTGTAATTTAATATGAGGTCCTTTTTTATCTTTTGCCATTAAAGTAATAGCAGCCGTCATATTACCACCTACACTGTTTCCAACTACCGCAAGGTTTTTACCGTCTACACCAATTTCTTTTCCATTTTCGGCTACCCATTGAGTTGCTGCATAAATCTCATTGATGGCAACAGGATATTGTGCTTCAGGAGAAGGAGTATAATCTGGGAAAACCGCTACAGCACCGCTTTCTACGACTAAATCTCTTACTAATCTTCTGTGAGTTGGATAATCACCTAAAACCCAGCCTCCGCCGTGAATAAAGATAAATACAGGTGCATTTGCTTTAGCGCCTTTTGGTTTAGTAATGTGAATTTTTACTTTTAACCCATTTTGAGAAACTATTTTTTCAGATTCTTCAATACCTGAATAATCTACTTGCACTGATTTTTGTGCGCCAACCAAAACATTTCTAGCATCGGCAACTGATAATTGTTCAAGAGGTTTTCCGTCACCTGAATTTAATGCATTTAAAAAGCTTCTTACTTCTGTAAAAATTTCTGGGTCATTTTGTCCTTTAAAAGGTCTTTCTTGTGCCATAATTACGGTATTTAAAGTTAATAATGCTACTATAAATATACTTCTTTGAATTGATTTAATTGTTTTCATGATGTTATGTTTTAAATTTAATTATTTGATTTTTAGTTGATAAGATTTGCCTGCAATACAATTTCAAACGAAAAAGCCTGACTTACCGGACAAGTTTCTTCGGCACCTTTTGCGATTTTTAAAAATTCTTCTTCAGAAATGCCGGGAACTTTTGCGTTTAAGACTAAAAGTGATTGTGTAATTTTCCCTTCGTTTAAGGCAATGGTAGATTGTGTAGTTAATTCTTCGGCAGTAAATCCTGCTGTCGCCAAATCTAGACTTAGTTTCATGGTAAAACAGCCGGCGTGTGCTGCTGCCAGTAATTCTTCAGGATTTGTTCCAATGCCATCGGCAAAACGGCTGTTGAAAGAATATTGAGTTTTGTTTAATACCGTACTATCTGTAGTCAGAGTTCCTTTTCCAGTTTTGATGTCACCGTTCCAAACGGCTTGTGCTTTACGTTTCATATCTAGTGTTTTATCATTTATAATTTGATAGGACAAAGATATGGCGGTAGTAAGGCTTGAAAAATAGACAAAAGTCTATTCTAATTGTACATTTTTCCCTTGAAGGTATTTTTTCTTGAAATTAGATGGAGTGTCGCCAACTTTATTGGTAAAAAGGCGGTTAAAATAAGCCGGATCTTCGTATCCAAGCTGGTAAGCAATTTCTTTTACACTTAATGAAGAATATCCCAAAAGTCGTTTTGCTTCCAGAATAATGCGGTCTTTAATAATATCGTTGGGCTGCGAAAGTTCTAAACGATTAAATTTATTAGAAAGCGTTTTAGGGGCAACGCCTAGAATTTCGGCATAATCGGCGACGGTATGTTTGCTTCTGAAATGAATTTCGACCAATCGGCTGAAATCTCTGAAGAAATCCATTTCTTTTGAAGGCTCTTCATTTAAGACTCCCAGCTGTTGTACTTTCCAGATTCGGGTTGCTTTTATGATAAGCTGTTTTAAATACGTTCGGATCATTTCTTCCTGTGAAGAATCAGGCGAAACAAATTCTTCTTGGATTTGATCGTAAATGCCTTCTATAAAAACAACTTCTTTTTCAGGAAGAACAGTCATTGGCATTTCAAAAATATTATTGAATAATAATCCGTCGCAAGCCACTTCGGCATCATGAATCTGCACGCAATAAAAATCACGATTGTAGTACATGAAATAACCTTGCTTTTTCCCTTCTTTGGTAATTTGAAGGTATTGATTGCTGTTGATAAAGAAAAGGGAAGGACTTTTGGTTTGATATTGTTTAAAATCAATCGTAATCAGATAATCTTCTGGTAAATAAAATACTTTGATGTACGCTTTGTAATCGTCACTATTAATTTCCTCGACTGTTTCTTGATTTAAAATCAGAAATCCCAGTTTTTTATAATTAGATTCGAATACTTGGCGGTTCATTAGCGTTTATTTTAAATCAAATGTAAGGATTAGACTTTAGTCTGTTTCCTTTTTGATGATCTTTTTATCAGAATAAAATCTAAAAGATTCTATTTTTAAGCTATCTGTAGATGCTCTAGTTTTTTTCCAACTAATGTTTTTTCGCCTACCACTTTAAAACCTATTTTTAGATACAAGTTTTTGGCCAGCGGATTATCTTCTTCAACCAATAATCCTAAAACATGATTGTTTTTATGTACGAATTCGTCAATAAGAAACCTCAAAATTTTTGAACCAATTCCTTTTCCTTGATAGTTAGGATTTACACCTAAAGAATCAATATAAAATTCTCCAGCTCTGGTTTCAAATTCAGGATCAAAATCGGGATTGAAATTTTTTCGGACATATTCAATTATCGGATTTCGTAATACTTCTAAATCAGAACCATTATAGAGGTTTACAGCACCAATGATTTCATTCTCAGCTTCAGCGACATAGCAGTTTTGGTAGGAATATTGATTGTTTTCCTGCTCAATAAAGTGCTGCAGGAAATCTTTCGCGGAAGCGTAATCTTCTTTTTTAATAAACTTATAAATGATATCTTCCATTGCAAGTAATAGAATTGGCGCAATTTGGGCTGAGTCTGATTTTTTGGCTTTTCTGATAATCATTTTTTTGGAAGTTTTGTTTTGCAAATTTAGGGAAATATTAGTTTAGCATAATTTTAAGCTTTTATATTGAAGCTAAATGTTCTCGCAAAGACGCAAAGTTTTTGAGCGTTGTAAATAAAAAACTTTGCGACTTTGCGACTTTGCGAGATTATATTTAAGTAGATAATAAACAAAACAAACTGCCGAATTTGTACCGATATTGTACTGAATTATACCACTTTTAAAATTTAGACAGCTTGTATCTTTGTTTTGTTATTAAAAATAAAAACGCATACATATATGAAAGCTATAGGATTTAAAACCTCGTTACCCATAGAAAATCAGGAAAGTTTTATTGAATTTGAAACTTCAAAACCAGTGCCGGGCGCGCACGATTTATTGGTAAAAATTGATGCAGTTTCGGTAAATCCAGTCGATTTTAAAATTCGTCAGAGCAGTGCAAAAGACACAGTTCTGGAAACTCCAAAAATCATAGGCTGGGATGCTGTTGGAATTGTTCAGGCTGTAGGCGAAAAAGTAACTTTATTTGAAGTGGGCGATCCTGTTTATTATGCCGGAGATATTACCAAGCAAGGAAGTAATGCCGAATATCAGATTATTGATGAAAGAATTGTGGGTAGAAAACCAAGTTCGTTGAGTATTGAAGAATCAGCGGTAATTCCGTTGACTGCTTTAACAGCTTGGGAAATTTTATTTGACCGAATCAGAATTAGCGCCGAAAAAGACAAAGGAAAATCAATTTTGATTATTGGCGGTGCCGGCGGAGTCGGCTCGATTGCCATTCAATTGGCAAAGAAAATCGCTGGTTTAAAGGTTATTGCAACAGCATCTCGTCCTGAAACGGTTGAATGGTGCCAGAAACAAGGAGCCGATTTTGTGGTAAACCATAAAGATTTAATTTCCTCTGTTCGTGAAGCAGGTTTTGAATATGTAGATTATATTCTGGATTTTGTAGACAACAACATTTATTGGGATACAATGGTTGAATTAATTAAACCTCAAGGACATATCGCTTCGATTACGGGAAGCAGTGAACCAGTTGCTTTAACAAAATTGAAAAGCAAAAGTGTTTCGTTTTCTTGGGAATTAATGTACACCCGTTCAATGTTTCAAACCGAAGATATGATCGAGCAGCATTATATTTTAAACAAAGTAGCAGATTTACTTGACGAAGGTGTTTTAAAAACGACTTTAAATCAAACTTTAAACGGATTTACAGCTGCAAATTTGAAAAGCGCACATGAACTTTTGGAATCTGGAAAAACGATTGGAAAAATTGCGATTACGTTCTAATTGAAATTTAAGAAACTGCTCTGTGATAGGTTGTATTTAATTATTTAGAATAATTTTAAATAATATAATGTTATCGTAATTAAATTTATGTATTTTAGTCGCTTTATAGGCCAAATTTATACATAAACTTAAACCCAATTGTTATGATTTCAAAAAACACAGATCTTGGATTGTTGCTGGTACGCATCAGCGTTGGTGGATTAATGCTTTTCCACGGTATAGCAAAACTGCTGCATGGTATTTCTTTTCTTGTAGAGAATATGGGCGCTTTTGGATATGCTGTTTACATTGGTGAAGTTTTAGCACCAATTGCAATTCTTTTAGGTTTCAGAACCAGAATTGCTGCCGTTCTTTTAGCCATTACTTGTATTGTTGCCGTTGCGGTGGCACATGCTCAGGACATTTTTTCAATTAGTGATCACGGCGGATATGCAAACGAATTACTAATGCTTTATCTGTTTGGAGCGATCGCATTATTCTTTACCGGAGCCGGCAAATATTCGGTTTCCAAAACAAATACTTGGGATTAACCTTTGCTATTTAAACATAATTGAAAGCCCTAAATAGGATTATTTAGGGCTTTTTTAGTGCAAGAGATATAATTCTGTAAGTCTTTCCTTAAATTATGTAATTTTTTTCCGTTTTAATAGTTAGATATTTGTTGGAATATAACCCAAATTAAATAATAAATGCTATGAAAAAATTAAAGTACATTTTCATTCTTTCGAGCGCCTTACTGGCTTTTAGCTGTTCAAGTGACGATAAAGATCCAGAAAACGGTGGAGGTACTGTAACTAATCCAGTTGAGAATGGTCAGGCAAATACACAATACAAACCTGCATTTACCGGGCAAACCAGAATTAATGGTATGACCACTAATACCGAATATAAAGCTGAAATTATAACTTCTGCATTAACAAGTCCTTGGGGCGTTAAAGTACTTCCTGATGGTCGTCTTTTGGTGACTCAAAAAACAACTGGAACAATGCGTATCGTTACAACTGCTGGAGTAGTAAGTGAACCTATTACAGGACTTCCTGCTGTTAATCCTGCGAATCAGGGTGGTTTATTAGGTTTATGTCTTGATCCTGATTTTGCAACAAACAGAATGATTTACTGGGTTTTCTCAGAAGCTGTTGCGGGTGGTAATATTTCTTCTGTGGCAAAAGGTAAATTAGCAGCAAACGAAAAAACAATTGAAAATGCAACTGTAATTTATCGCTCAAGTCCCGCTAATCCAAGTGATTTGCATTATGGCGGACGTATTCTTTTTGACCAAAACGGGAATTTAGTAGTAAGTACTGGAGAACGTTCGGTTTTACAAACAAGACCTTTAGCACAATCTTTAACAGCTAGTCTTGGAAAAGTAATAAAAATTACAAAAGATGGTCAGCCTGCATCTGGAAATCCAACTTTTCCAACGGCAGGAGCATTACCTGAAATCTTTACGTACGGACATAGAAATCCACAAGGATTAGCGATGCACCCCGTAACGAAAGAAATCTGGGAAAGTGAGCACGGACCAAGAGGTGGTGACGAAATCAACCGTTTAAAATCTGGAACGAATTACGGATGGCCGACTATTACCTATGGAATTGAATACAGTGGACAGCCCATTGGTGATGCGATTCAGCAGAAAGAAGGAATGGAGCAGCCTGTTTATTACTGGGATCCAGTTATTTCGCCAAGCGGAATGACATTCTACAGCGGGAATCGTGTACCTGAATGGGAAAATAACCTTTTTATTGGTGCTTTAAGCGGTATGCACATTGCGCGTCTGGTTATTAGAGACAATAAAGTAGTAGGTGAGGAAAGACTTCTTGCCAGCGAAGGCCAGCGTTTTAGAGATATTACACAAGGAGGAGACGGTGCTTTATATGCCGTAACCGATCAAGGAAGATTATACAAAATCGACAAAAAATAAGATTTTGAAATTTCTACATACGTAAAAATGGCGCAATACTGCGCCATTTTTCATTTAGGGTTACTTATCTTTAGAACACTTTAGAAAAAAAGAAATTGAGGCAGTTGAAAAATACTTCAAACAAATCTATACTGAAATGAAAATACGATCCTAGTTTGATTCTTATTTTATAAAACATTCCAAAGATCTTATAAAGTACAATCTCCTAATGTGATTTATTTTTATAAGTAATTTAAAATGAAAAAGATATGAGATCAATTTGGACAGGTTCAGTAAGTTTTGGATTAATTAATATTCCTATAAAAATGTTTTCGGCAGTGCAGGAGAGCAGTCTTGATATGGATATGCTGGATGCAAAAGACCATGCGAATATAAAATTCAAACGTGTTAATGAAAACACAGGAAAAGAAGTTGATTATGCCAATATCGTAAAAGGCTACAATTTAGAAGGTAAATATGTCATTCTGGAAGATTCTGATTTTGAAGCGGCAGATGCCATAAAAACCAAAACTATTGATATTGAAAGTTTTGCTTTCGAAAAAGAAATCGAAAGTATCTACTACGAACAACCATATTACCTTGAACCCGACAAAGGTGCTATGAATGCGTATGGCTTATTACGCGATGCGTTGCAATCTTCTGGAAAAGTGGGTGTTACGCGATTTGTATTGCGAAACAAGGAAAGTCTGGCGATTTTAAAACCGTATAAAAATGTAATTGTTTTAAACAGAATCCGTTTTGAACAGGAAATTCGAGGAACTGATGAATTAAAATTGCCTGCCATGTCTAAAAAGTCAACTAAAGAAATGGATATGGCCGAAAAATTAATCGATCAGCTGACTGAGAAATTTGACATTTCAGGTTTTAAAGACGAATATACTGCTAAACTTTTGACTATTATTAAAAAGAAAGCCAAAGGAAAACCACAAAAAGCAGCTCCAAAAATGAAAGTTGTTCACAAACAAAACGACGATTTAATGTCGATGTTAAAAGCTAGTCTTGAAACGAAAAAGAAAAAATCCTCTTAATTGGATTTTAGTTCGTTTTGATTTTCTTCTAGTTTGTGAATGATCTTTTTAATATTGGCACCTTTTGATAAAACAGGCGTCCATAAATCGCCTTTTTTCTCAAAACGTTTCAGCACATTTTTAATGGTAAATTGCGAAGGATGCAGTTTATCATTCACCTCGCTCCATTCCAACGGAGTCGAAACAGTTGCACCTGGTTTTGGACGCACCGAATAAGGCGCTGCCAAAGTCTGTCCGCGTCGGTTTTGTAGAAAATCGATATACAGTTTGTTTTTTCTCTTTTTAATGCTTCGTTCAATCGAAGTAATATCCGGAATTCGAGATTGGACTTCCTGGGCAATTAACTCGCCTAAAATTTTAATAGAGTCATAATCATACTGCGCACCAAGCGGAATGTAAATGTGAAGTCCAGAAGCTCCAGAAGTTTTGCATAAACATTCGGTTTCCAGTTCGTCTAAAACTTCTTTAACGACAAGAGCTGTTTTTACAACTTTTGTAAAATCATCATCTGCAGGATCTAAATCAATAACCAGCCAATCAGGATTGTGAATATGTTTGATAGTAGAGTTCCACGGATTCATCTCTATACAGCCTAAATTGGCCATATAAAGCAATGTTTCTTTGTTGTTGCAGATCAAATAATCAATATTGGCATTATTCGATTCTGAAAAGACTTTTTTGGTTTTCAGCCACGACGGAATTTTATCGACATCAACGTCTTTCTGATAAAAACTAGGACCGTCAATTCCGTTAGGAAAACGGTTCATCGATTCTGGACGGTCTTTTAAATAGGGCAGGATCAACGAAGAAACTTCATCATAATAGTGAATAATGTCGCCTTTGGTAATATTGTCCTTAGGAAAATAAACTTTGTTTTGATTGGTAAGATGCAGAACTGTTTTTCCTACTTTTAAATCATAATCATTTTCTGTTTTGATTTCCGTTTTATGGTCTTTTAAATCTATCATTTCTTCAGGATTGAGTTGTGTTTTGTTTTGATTTGGAGAGGATAAAAAAACTTCTTCTGCCTTTTTATCAATTCGGATTCCGAGATAAACCGGATGTCTTAAATTCTGGTCTTGTGTCCATTCTGAAAATTTCACTTGACAAACGACTTTCGGTTTAACCCATTGAATCTTATCTCGTAAAGGTACTTTTTCGTTAAGCGGAGATTTATCGATAAAATACGGTTTAAGCTGCGTGTAAAGGTCTTTAAGAACAGTTTCTGTAAATCCCGTACCGCATTTTCCAATATATGTTAGCGTTTTACCATCATATTGTCCAAGCAGAATGGCGCCAAAATATTTTCGGGAATTTTTAGGTTCCGTAATTCCAATAATAATAGCTTCTTCTTCGTTGGCTGTTTTTATTTTCAGCCAATTGCTGCTTCTTCTATTAACGATGTAAGTGCTGTCGGCCTTTTTAGCAATGATTCCTTCGGTTTTATTTTTAGCGGCTTTTTCAAACTGTTTAATACCGTCGCCAATCGTGTGTTCAGAATAATGAATATTTGAAAAATCGTATTTATTAAAAAGAATCTTAAGGAGTTCTTTTCGTTCTAAAAGCGACAATTCGGTTATGATATTTCCGTCTAAATTGAGTAAATCAAAAACGTAATATTTTAAGTTTCCAATTCCAGTTTTCATATAGTTTTGAAGGAGTTGAAAATCGGCTCTTCCGGCATCATTTTCTACTACAACTTCACCGTCCAGAACTACGGTATGATCTATTTTTTTTAATTCTTCGGCAATGGGCTTGAAATTCGCATTAAATGAAATTTCGTTTCTGCTCAATAATTCTACTTCATGCGGATTAATAACGGCAATAGTTCGATAGCCATCATATTTCTTTTCAAAAATCCATTCTTCGTCGTCAAAAGGTTTTTCTTTTACAGAAGCAAGCATGGGTTTTAAGAATTCGGCTTTTTCAGTTTTTTTGCTGGTCTTTTTTTTAGCAGATGTTGTTTTAACTGGTTTTGCGGTAGTTTTTTCGGCTTTTGAAGCTGCTTTTTTGGATTTTTCTTCCAATTGTTCCAGACTTCTTTTCGAAATAACGGATTTGTCTTTTTCTAAAATATCAATATCCGAATCAGCATATTTATCGTCTTTTTTAATCAAAAGCCACGCATTTTCCTGTTTTCCATGAAGTTTAACCAATGAAAATTCGCCTTTAAGTTTTTTTCCTTTTAAAATAAAACTCAAACGCCCTTTTTTTAAATCGCTTAATAACTGCTTTTCGTCAGAAGCCGTTTTTTCATCAGAAGTATACGTTCCATTATCCCAAACAATCACATTTCCGGCACCATAATTTCCTTCAGGAATTGTGCCTTCAAAATCTTTATAACTGTACGGATGATCTTCTACCATCATAGCCAGACGTTTTACTTCTGGATCCATTGAAGGTCCTTTTGGCACAGCCCAGCTTTTCAGAACACCGTCCATTTCTAACCTAAAATCGTAATGAAGATGCGATGCGGCGTGTTTCTGCACCACAAAAATCAATTCGTTTGCTGATTTCTCAATTTCCCCTTTTGGTTCGCGGGTTTGTTTAAAATCTCTTTTTTGTTGGTATTTAGACAGTGACATAAGCTGAATTAGTATTAAAACGTTACTAGAATAGAGTGTAGAGCAAAGTGGCTACAATAGCAAAAATAATATGGGCAAAGAACAGCTGAATATAATAACCGTTAAAGTCAATTGGGGGTTGCTGCGAGGTTAATTTAAACATAAATACCCAGCTGATTATACCAATTACACCGCTGATAACTCCCAGAAGGATAGCACCTAATGGTGAAATTGGTACAATATCTTTAGCCCATACTATGTGATATCCCACAACAAATAGAAAACCTATAATGTAATGTATCAACCACCCCCAAGTTTTTTGAGATTTTTCGGAAAGACTTATATGAGTTTTCTTTAGAACATAGCCAAGTAAAACCGGTTCTTTATACAATTCTCTAAAGCTTTTAGACATTGCATAACTAAACAAAGTCATAGCCGTTGTAGCACCGATTGAAACTATAATTAGCTGTATAATAGTATATAAATTCATAAAATGCCTTTTTTTGAATTAACTCTAAGTCAAAGTTAATTCAGTAAGGTTGGTTTACTTTATACTATTGGATTTTGTAATTATATAATTATCAGTATATAAACTCAACAAGTTTTCTTAGCGTGTGATTATTTCAAGACATTCTTTTAGAATAGAAATCGCTTTTTCCATTTCTTCTTTTTCTAAATGTCCGAAACCTAAACGAGTGGCAGTAAGATTTTTGGTTTGGTATAATATGGTTTTAGGCAGAAACAAACCTTTGTCTGAACATTCTTTTTGAAAGGTAATCAGATTGAAATGATCCAGCCATTCGACCCAGATTGCCAGTCCGCGTGGTGGAATTTTAAAGGTAATACTGCCGTTTAGTTTTTCGTTGAGAATGGATATAAACTGGTCACGGCGCTCTTTGTAGATTTTTTTGTTTTTTTTAGAAAGACGATGCACTTCTCCTTCGGTAATCCATTCGGTTAAAACTTGTTCTTTTAAGACGTCGATTCCAGGTTCGAGAATGTTTTGATGTTTTTCGAGTTCTTTAATAAATTCAGAAGGTGCCGCGACAAAACCGTAACTGAAACCCGAAGGAAGCGATTTCCCAAAAGAACCAATATAAACCACTTTTTGGTTAGAATCGAAAGCGGCTAAAGGCAAAACGGGATTATTATCGTAATGAAAATCAAAATCATAATCGTCTTCTAAAATCACAAATCCGTATTGATTTGCAAGTTCCAGAACTTCCATTCGTTTTTTAGCGCTGAGCGGAATGGTGGTGGGATAATGGTAACTAGAAGTGAGGTATAAAACCCGAATAACAGAAGTTTCGCAGATTTCTTTTAAACGTTTAGTGTCGATTCCGTCTTCATTAACAGGAATAGAAATAATCTGTGCTCCAGTATTGGTTAAAGTCATATTTGACATATAATAGCCCGGAGAAGCTACAACTACTTTGTCGCCGGGTGCAATAAGCACTTTGGTCACAAGATATAAAGCAATTTCGTGGCTGCTGGTCGTGAGAAGATTTGATGTCGAAATGCGAATACCGCGCGTAAGATTGAGATAATTCGAAAAATGCGTTTTAAAGTTTAAATGCGAGCGAAGCTGGATCTGTTCATACGCTTTGAATGTTTTTCTTCTTTTTAATTTCGAAACATATAATCTTGCCAGAACATCGGTCTGCATTAAACGTAAATCAGGCATTCCGTCATTGAATTGATACGGCAGATTGCTTATTTCGGTTGGATTTTCTAGAATAGTCGAATGCTGAAAGCTGAAGCCGATATTGGTTTCTGCCGTAATTTCTTTTGCTGCCATAAAATCGGTTTTATTTTTTTGCTTTTGCTGCGATAAAATAAAAGTTCCTTTGTTGGGAAGCGTTTCAATCCAGCCTTGTGATTCCAAATCCTGAAAAGCTTTGATTAGAGTATTTCGATTCACGGCTAGTACTTTGCATAAAATACGGGTTCCGGGAAGTTTGGTTCCTTCGGGTAAAAATCCGGTTTGTATGGCCTTTATAAACTCAAAAACGATCTGTAGGTAAAGAGCAGTATTTTCTTCTGGCTTAAGCTGAATAAAGCTTTTAAAAGGAATTTCAACCGGACTATCCATAATTATAAAACTGGTATACTTGATTAGTACGGCAAGGTACTACTTTTGCCAAAAAAACAATAACCAAGATGAAAAAAATCTATATTGCTGTTCTAACAGTGATTTGTACTAATTTTTACGCACAGACCAAAAGAGATTCCATTACCGAAATGGATGAAGTTATAATTAATGAAAACCGTTTCAGTACGCCAATTTCAAAACAAAACCGAAATGTATATGTGATTTCGAGTGCCGATATTAAAAAACTGCCGGGAAGAACGCTTCAGGAAGTATTGCAATATGCAAACGGAGTAGATATTAGACAAAGAGGACCTTTTGGAAGTCAGGCCGATATAAGCGTAGACGGAGGAAGTTTTGAGCAAACTGTTGTTCTTTTAAACGGAGCTAAAGTAATCGATTCGCAGACAGCGCACAATATGCTGAACCTGCCGCTGCCAGTAGAAGTGATCGAAAGAATTGAAATCCTTCGCGGACCAGCAGCAAGAACTTTCGGAATCAACAGTTTAACGGGAGCAATTAATATCATTACCAAAAAGCCTACCGATTCTGGAATTTTAGTAAGTACGTATGCTGGTTCTAATTTTGAAAAGAATACAGAAGGAAACGGAGATACTTTTTACGGAACAGGCGTTCAGGCAGGAGCAGTTTTAGGGAAAGAAAAACAGCAGCATTCTATTTTTGCTTCTCATGATAAAAGCAACGGATACCGCTACAATACGGCTTTTGAAAACAATAAGATATTCTATCAGGGAAATGTACAGCTTAATGATTCTAATGAAATTTTAGGATCTGCAGGTTATATTAATAATGGTTTTGGTGCGAATGCTTTTTATGCGGCGCCGGGCGATAAAAACTCTACTGAAAGAGTGCAAACTACTTTTGCGAATTTACAATCGAGACATTCTATTACAGACAGCTGGAAAATTATGCCGAGAGTAAGTTACCGTTACAATTATGATGATTACCGTTATTTGGGTAATTCTAATTTAAATGTGGGAAGAAGCCAGCATTACACCAATTCGATTGCAGCCGAATTGAACTCAACAGTGAAGTTGTCTAAAGGTGAAATTGGTTTTGGTGCAGAGTTTAGAAACGAAGATATTCATTCGTCGAATATTGGCGATCATGACCGAGAAAACGTAGGGTTGTATGCGGAATACAGAACAAGTTTCTTCGAAAGATTAAATATTAATCTGGGAACTTATTTAAATTATAATTCGGATTACAAATGGCAGATTTATCCGGGAATTGATGCGAGTTATGAAATCACAGATTCATTTAAAATTATTGGAAATGTAGGAACAAGCCAGAGAATTCCATCTTTTACGGATTTGTATTTAAAACAAACCGGAAACATTGGAAATGCTAATTTGGATTCTGAAAATGCTTTTCAGAGCGAAATTGGATTTAAATACAATAAAAAGACATTTACTTTTAATGCGAATTATTTTTATAGAAAAATCACCAATTATATCGACTGGATGCGTAATCTCACAACAGTGCCATGGCAGAGCCAGAATACTGGAGATTTAAGCACAAACGGAATCAATCTTCGTGGGACATACAGAATTGATTTTTCAAGAGACTCAAGATTGAATATCAATTTAGGATATTCGTATTTAGATTCGGATTTTAAAAGCTCTCGTACAGAGATTTATTCAAAATATTTGATTTCGTCTTTAAAACATCAAGTAACAAATACAATTGATTACCAATACAGAGATTTATCAATATTGTTTGCTACTCGTTTTAATGAGAGAATTACCGGACCATCTTACTGGATTAATGATTTTAGAGTAAGCCAGTCCATCAAGAAATTTACAATCTTCTTAGACGCTCAAAATATATTCAATGCCACTTATTATGAAGTAGGAGCAATTCCGCTTCCTTCAAGATGGTTTAGTTTAGGCGCAAAGTTTGTCACTTTTTAAGACCAGCTTTTCAGTAAATATTTCTGAAAAGAAGAATTGTATCATTTTTTTGGGAAAATTTAAAAGGCTCAATTCGTATGAATTGAGCCTTTTGTTTTTATAGCATTTTATACGTTTATTTGATAGTAATCGTCATGTTAGGAACTACAATCGCTCCTGTGGTTCCGGTATATCTCTGTGCATACACTTCAATATAATCTCCATTAACCATTTCAGTTCCTGCATTTAAAGGTAAAACGACAATATCATTGACTGCCTGACCTCGTCCATATATTTTATACTGGCTTAAAACACTTCCGTTTTTAGCAATATAAATGATATAGGTTCCCGCTGCAGGTACTTGAAAAGAGATAGATCCTGTAATTTGGAAGATTCGTTTCTTTTTTCCTAGATATTTAAGCCTGTTTGCTGCATCAGTTGTAAATCTAAATAAATTAGAATACGTGGTAGTAGGTGTTCCGCTTCCTACTTTTACGATATCACTAGGATTGGCAGTGTTGAAAGCAACTGAAAGTCCATTACCAACAGGATAGTCCATTGCGAAATCTCCTGTCGCACTGGCATCACTTTCGGTTGGGATTCCGGCAGATCTAACATTCCAGCTGTTGTTGAAATTAAATCCTGTATATGATCCTGTGGTGTATCCTTTTACATATCCAGCTGTATTTGAACCTGTAAAAACTACTGATTCCAGAACAGCATCTCCAGTAATGCTTAATCCGCTGGTAGAAACATCAAAACCAATTGCTGTACCGTCAACCTGGCTGAAACCTCCTTGTTTTTCTACTAATGTAAAAGTTCCGGTTAATTTTTCGTAAGTTCCGGTATTATTACTGAACCAGCCTAAATTGCTTAAGAGTAATTGTGTGATATTATTATACGTAATACCATTTGTGTTTCCGGTATATTGAATAATACTTAGAAATACCAAACCAAATCCAGAAACGGTTCCCACACTGGCTGAATTGGCTACAACAGAATCTCTAAAAATCAGGTTTTCTGTTGCTGCACCGCTAAGGTTAAAAACACTTCCTGTTGCGGCACGAAGCGTAACTGATTTAATACCTCCGCCTGTTGAACCTTCAAAAATGTTTCCGGTAGCTCTAAAAATTACATCCTCATTTGGGTCAAGACCTTGTATATAAGCGTTATTTAAATCTATTGGAAAGTTAAAAACGATGGTACCGTTTATTTCATACAGTGTATTGGTATTCAGAACATATTTTGATCCTCCGCCCGCCGCCAATTCTGCTGCTAGAACTACGGCTAAATTATCAGTACTTTTAATACGTTTAAAATTTAATCTAGGACTAACACCGCTGTTAATGGCCACCCATGAAGAGGTTCCCGAGGAGTAGAAATAAAAAGCTTTTAAATCGGTATCATAAACTAATAATCCGTCTGCAGGAGTAGCAATTGCAGTTCTTTGAACCGTGGTCATACGTGGTGTAAGCATTCCTTGTGTAGTAGAAGTAATATCCAATACAGAACTTGCATTTGGAGTTACAGTTCCAATTCCGATTTGTGCATGAGATGCGAATGAAAAAAGAATGAAAAAGAATGCTAGGAATGTTTTGAAGTCTTTAGGTATATACTGGTTTATCATAGCTTTTAATATTAGTTAATAGGTCGATTAAGGTTGTAGCTGTATTTGATAGTTAGTTTTTTGAATTGGTAATAATTATCTTTTGTGATATCTTTTCGTTATCTGAAGTTAAAAAGGCGGCGATATAAATTCCGTCGCTTAAACCAGATGTAGAAAACGCATAGTTTTGTTCGGCTCCTAGATTGTCTTTAAACAATACTACTTTGCCAAGCATATCGTATAATCTAAACGATTTAAAGTTTGTAGATTCAGGATTTGAAGCTCTTAAAACCTGATTGGTGTTATCTTGACTAATATAGAAGTTTGATTTCGTTGCTCCACCAATACCAAGTGTAGAATTGGTAAAGGTAATTTTGAAGCGGTCAGTGTATACACCAGGAGCAACTGTAACTTCATAACTTCCATTTTTTAAGTCATGATACGAAGAATCCAATTCATCGTAGAGGTAAATATTTTGAGTATTGTCAAAGTTGACAACTATAGGAGCTGAAAATTTAAAAGTTGAGCTGGTTTCTGCTTTTACAATAAGTGGAATTCTTTTAGAAGTATCAAAATTTACTCCTTGTATGATATAATTTCCTCCTTCCAGCCAAAAGTTAGCATCATTAGGAAGTGCCGAATCCATATTGAGCGCATCAAGTCCTCTGTCAACCCCATCAGTGGCTTCTGGTAAAAAAGCCAATGCAAGCTGTCTTGTAAATTGGTTGTTGATGATGGTATTTATTCGAATATGAGGAATTTCCTGAACTTCTTCTTCAGCTTCATTTTCGGTATTTTTAGAAGTGGTTTTAGTCGTGGTTTTATCTTTTGCAGGTTTGTTAAACTGCGACAATCCTGAACCTTCTTTGTAAAAAATACGATATGAATTTCTAAAAGTAACCGTTCCGTTTATAACACCGTTTATTACGAAACCTTGTCCGATAGGCGAATATTTTCGTTGAATCGAAAGTCCCGAAGATGGTCCTGTAGTATTCACACTTCCGTCAGGATTGTAAGTATTAAAAGTGGCAGGAACGTAAATACCATTTGAGCCTAACGATCCCGGAGAATAACTTCCGTAACCACCTTTGTAAGCTGTTAAAAAATGTGAATTTACAGTTTTATCCTGTTCCCAGAAATAGGCGATTCCGGTGCAGGCACTATTTAGCGGATCTAATAAAAAGGCATTTAAATGAAGCGCAGAAGGATAAGGATTTCCAGTAAGGGTAGAAGCATTAGAAGCGCCCACAGTTACGGTAATATTTCCGTCGTTTGGTTTTCCTCTAAAATCATATCTCTGAGCACCAGTTCCTCCGGGATTATTAGCACCGCTTCCTTCAGGATTTGTAGCATCTGAGCCGCTGGTTCCTTTCATGGTAAAACCTTCTCCAGGCGCAATTGTTGTATTGCCCGCTACCTGAACCCATTGCGAATAATTATTCGCATTGGTCAATTTATAAATCCAATACGAGGCAATCGCTAACGGATTTGAGGTTCCATCATAATTTCCCAATGCTAGAATTGTAGCAGGAGTAGACGCTGTAGAAGTTGTAGGCCTGTTTAGCAACGTAATTCCAAAGTTATTGTTTCCGGTAGATGAGGTGTTAATACCAACTGGAGAGCACCAATAATTGTATTCGAAATTATCTGAAGTTCCTTCTTGATAAACCGATATGGTTCCCGTTCCGGAATTGGTTGAAGTAGCAGTGGTTCCCTGTACAAGCTGAGAAAGATTTCGCAGATACAGATTTGAATTAGCAGCGAGATTTATATTCTGACCCACGTACAAAACCTGATTTTGAACGTATACAGGAGTGCTTGCGCCAACATATATTTGTGAAAAAGCTTGTATGGAAATCAGAATAAAAAGGAATGTAATTTTTTTCATAAACTTCATTTTTATTTTAGAATATACTTTAGATAGTAGAGATGATAAGGCTTAGAAATATGGTTTTTTTAGAAGCTTAATTTTATATTTCTTTTTAAGGACAAAAATGCCGAGTAGGATTCCGGCAGCAAATAATATTCCTTCCAGTTCATTTATGGGAAGTCCCGGTGGATTAGGCCCCGTTGGAGGATTAGGTAAACCAGGCGGCGGCGGAGTCTGCGAAAAAACGGAAAGGGAAAACAAGAGGATTAGGCATATAATTCTTTTCATTTTTCATTTTTTATGTTAGGGCATATTTTAAAAAAACGATTTAAATGTTTTTAGACTAAGGCTCATAAAGATTACTAATCTTACAGATTTTACCTTTCTTTGGAAATCATGTTTAACAAATATAAAATTTAAACTCGTATAATTCTTACAGTATTTTTTTAAATTATTACATAATTCCCATGTTTTTAAGAGTTTAGACATGATAATTATGTAACTTCTTACGGAAATGCCTGCTTTTACGGTATTTTGGACTCTTTCAAAATTTCTTTTGATTCTTCATAAATAAACGATAGGAAAGTGGAAATAGTAAAACGTTTTTTAAAAGATAACCCTATATTTGCTCCAGATTTTGGTCTATTTTTCATTAAGAAGAATAGTTAAAAGGGAATCAGGTGTAACTCCTGAACAGACCCGCTACTGTAAGTTCTATTACGTCTTTAAACGATACTTATGCCATTGTTCGCTGCCGCGGATGAGAAGGCTGTTTTAAAGATGGAACAAGTCAGGAGACCTGCCAGAATCATATAGTTTAAAACTTTCGTGGTATGAGGTGGAAAACAAAGAAATTACCGGCTGATATACAGCGGGATTCTTTTCTATGGTTTTTTATATCATCATCAGAAAGTTGGTTTAATTCAACAATGATGTACAATTTTAAGAAAACCTTTTTCGCCGCTTTTATTTTATTGATTCCTATTTTGCTTCACTCTCAAACGTCGGCTGATAGTTCTCGGGTTTTAAAAGAAGTAGTTTTAAAAACGAAACCCTATCAGGAAGTTATTCCTGTACAAAGCCTTTCGGGTGTTTTGCTCGAAAATCTGTCGGCTCATAATGTGGCAGATGCGCTTCGTTATTTTGCCGGAACACAAATAAAAGATTACGGCGGAGTGGGCGGACTCAAAACTGTTGATGTACGTAATATGGGTACGCATCATGTGGGTGTTTTTTATGATGGTATTCAGCTTGGAAATGCACAGAATGGTGTAACCGATCTTAGGAAATATTCGTTAGATGATATGGAATCACTTACGATGTATAACGGACAAAAAAGTGAAATTTTCCAGTCGGCAAAAGACTTTTCAGCGGCATCTACAATTTATTTACGCACGAAAAGACCTGTTTTCAGCGGAAGCAAAAAATCAAATCTGCTCGTTCGTTACAAAACCATGTCAATTGATTACCATGATCCTTCTTTGCGTTGGGAACAAAAACTGAGCGATCATGTAAGTATGAGTGTCAGCTCTGAATTTACTAAATCAAATGGTCAGTATAAATTTAGATACAAAAGAAAAAATCAGGACGGAAGCACGGCTTATGACACTACAGCAACGCGTTGGAACAGCGATATACAAGCACTTCGTTTTGAATCTGGACTTTATGGAAAAATCAATAATGGCTCTTGGGATGCCAAAGTGTATTATTATGATTCTGAAAGAGGAGCGCCGGGTGCTATTGTAGAAAATAAATTTAAAGATGGATTCAGACAGTTTGACAAGAATTTCTTTACTCAGGCTTTTTTAACGAAAGATGTTTCCGATAAATATAAATTTCAAATCAGAGGTAAATACGCATACGATTACACCCATTATATTGCAAGAGATACCACACAAGTTTTAGGAGAACCTGTAACCGAAGGAGCCCAATCTGACGATAGTTATTATCAGCAGGAAGTGTATTTTTCGGCAGTAAACATGTACAGTATTTTAGAAAATTGGGATGTTTCTCTTTCCACTGATTTTCAATACAATAAATTAAATGCCACCAGAAGGGGAATTCAAACTCAGTTTTCTTTTCCACAGCGTTATACCGCATTATTTTCATTGGCAAGTTCATATCGATATGAAGGATTTAAAGTTCTTGGAAGCGTTGTGGGTACTCGTGTAATCGAGGAAGTTCGTTACAATGCAAAACCGCCTAATAAAACCGAATTTACGCCTGCTTTGTTTTTGGGTTATACACCATTTAAGCAATATGATTTTAATGTAAGAGCGTTTGCAAAACGCATTTTCAGAATGCCTACTTTCAATGATTTGTATTATACGATGATTGGTTCCAGTACTTTACGACCGGAATATATGAATCAGTATGATGTTGGTTTTACGTATAATCTGCCTTTTAAAGGAAGTTTTTTAGACAGACTTTCAATTCAAGCCGATGCGTATTACACGAATACCAAAAATAAAATTGTCGCTGCACCAACCGGAAATCTTTTCCGCTGGATGATGACCAATATAGGGCAGGTGAGAGGTAAAGGAATCGAAACAGTTTTGAATGCGGCAGCCCATATTGACCAAGTAAATCTTACTGCCAATCTTACTTATACATACTCTGAAAGTTGTGATTTTACAAAATTTGTTGGTTTAGAAATCTCATCTTATGGCGACCAGATTCCCTATACACCATGGCACAGCGGATCGGCAATTTTGAATGTTGGATACGAAACATGGAATTTTAATTACAGTTTTATTTACGTTGGAAAACGGTATAACGGAAATGTCAATAATATCAAAGTAAATGAAGTTCAGCCTTGGTACACTCACGATTTGGCTGTGCAGAAATCTTTCCTCTTCAGCAAATACAAATTGAATACTGCCGTGGAAGTGAACAATGCCTTCAATCAGCAATATGAAGTGATTTACAATTATCCGATGCCGGGCAGAACTTTCAAATTTATAATCAGTATCGAATTATGAAAAAGAACCTTATACAAATAATTCTAAGTGCTTTTGTAATCCTTAATCTGGTTTCGTGCCGAGAAGATGAAACGATTTTTCTTTCTTCAAATACTAATGTGGCGGCTCCACGAAGTGATGGAAATATTGAGGGATTTTATCTGCTCAATGAAGGCAATATGGGAATGAACAGAGCCAGCCTTGATGTTTTTAATTATAGAACCGGAAATTATACTACAGATGTGTATTCAGAACGAAATCCATCGGTTGTAAAAGAGCTGGGAGATGTAGGTAATGATATAAAAATTTATGGCAACAAAGTATATGCTGTTATAAACTGTTCGAATAAGGTTGAAGTACTTGAAAAGTGGACTGCAAAGCGAATTAAGAAAATCGATGTTCCCAATTGTCGTTATGTTACTTTTTACAGAGACAAGGCTTACGTAAGTTCGTATTCAGGTCCCGTTGCGATTGATCCGAATGCCGAAATTGGATTTGTAGCCGAAATTGATACTACTTCTTTAGAAATAAAACGTAAAGTTACCGTTGGCTACCAGCCGGAACAAATGGTAGTGCTTAACGGAAAATTGTATGTGGCCAATTCGGGTGGTTATCGTGTTCCTAATTACGACAGAACCGTGTCGGTAATCGATCTTGAAACTTTTACTGAGATTAAAAAAATTGATGTTGGGATTAATTTGTACAGCATGCAGATTGACAGCAGGGGAGATATTTATGTGAGTTCACGAGGAGATTATTACAACACGCCGTCGAATCTTTTTGTAATTGATACCAAAACCGACGAAAAGAAAATGCAGCTTGATATTCCCGTTTCGGGAACTTGTTTGGTCGATGATCTTTTGTACTATTACAGTGTATCATGGAGTTATTTAACGGGAAGCAACAAAGTGAGTTATGGGATTTTAGATACTAAAACCAAAAAAATCGTAACGGACAAAATTATCACTGATGGTACCGACAAAAAAATAATGATTCCGTATGGACTTCAGGTAAATCCCGAAACCAAAGAAATATATATCACTGATGCTCAAAACTATGTCGTAACAGGATATATCTATTGTTTTACTCCCGATGGAAAATTAAAATGGAAAACCACCGCTGGAAATATTCCGGCTCATATTGCTTTTATTACGAAGAAGTAAAGTTGTTAGTTGTTAGTTGTTGGTTTTTGGTTTTTGGTTATGGGTTAATAGTATTGTGGTGCTCTAAATTATATTGTAAAGAATACAACTTATGGCAGGAAACCACTTAAATATTCTGTATAGGCTATCGAAGGATTGTATCCTTGAGGAAAAGGAGCGTAGCAGATTCCTTTAAAATTTATGTTCATAATATATAGTTTTATGGGTTAAATGTTTAATAGATTGGAGTTTTTACTAAAGAATAAAAATCGTTTTTAATTTTAAAGACCATTTCTAATTTCGCTGAGAATGTTTTCTATTTTATCGACTTCATTTTTAGAAATATTATTTGAAGTGTCAAGAGGGTCAAATGAGACATTTCCTGTTGCTTGTTTTGTCCCATTTTTTCTAAATAGATTCCATTCGATTTTGATTGTACTGTAAGCATATCTGGCAATGTATCCTGAAACAGACCATGTGACTTGTAATCGTGAATATTTATTTGGATGTGTTTTTACTGCAGTTCCCAAATGGCGTATGTTTGACTCGAAAGGAATCATATGGGTATTGGCATCTCGAGTACCCGCAACTAAATTCGTTGAATTCGTTGCTCCACCTAATCCGGCACCTCTAATGTGCAGCCACTCCCATCGTTGTCCTCCTAATCGATCAAGCAACCAAGCATATCCAGCGGCATTCGTATTGTTCATATTTTTATATTGACCGCCTTCTCTGTCTTTTCCGACCGGTGTATTTTTGAAGTTAACTTTTTGAGGTGTTATGATGTTACTTAAGTTCTGATTAACACTTATAAGCAACTTATTTTTATCGATAACTTTGTTTTTATCATAGCTATATCCCAAGATTTGTAAAGGTCCTGATTTTTCATTTGGTGCTTTTGCAGATTCTTTATAGACTTTAACACCGCTTGTTTTACCATCTAATGTAATATTATTAAAATAGTGATTGTTAAGCGATTTACCTTTTGGGATATTCATAGGGTTTACTTCCGTGTTAAGATTATGAGCCCTGCCTTTTGCTCCAAATCCCCCAGCATTCATAGGAAATATTCTCTTAAGCTCAGAAAGGTATACGTGTGCTTTAAGACTGCAGCCATTTAATTCAGAATCTAAACGATCTCTATCGCCAGTTTGACTTCGCAGATTTCTTTTAGGCGCAGGAAGTGTGATTATTTCATTAAGAATTCGTCGCGCATCTCTTCGTAGAAGTATTAGTTTATTTCTGTAAGATTCAATAATTCTGATGTCTTCGTCGTCATCTAACTGTTCTTCAACCTTTGCAATATATTTTTGTGCATTTCTAACTCTTTGGTCAACCGTATTTTTTACATCGTGAAATTGCTTATAGGGATTTACATCAAATTTTCGATCTTTTTTTTTCTTTTTTTTATCTAAATCTTGGATACGGGTTTTCGAATGGTTTTTTGCCTTACCAAGCTGTATTACCTTTGATCCAGATTTCTGCATTTGAACAGGTTCATTTTCTGTCGCACTTTCTAAATGAGTTTCTTCATTTTCAAAAGAACTTTCATTTTCATCTGTTTTTAATTGAAGTGTATCAGATTTATTGTTTCCTGAAAGTTTTTGCTGAATATTTGATACAGGCCGATTATCCACAAGCTGAATAGTATTTTTTGTGGTTTGGTTTTGAATTGAACTCGCATTATGAGTCAGGTATTTTTTAGAAGAATAATCCATTATTTAGGCTAAAATTTAAAAGTTTATACTATAGATTTATTCAAAAATCATTGCAGCTATTTTAGCTGGTGGACCATCCTGCTTGGCTTTTTTTGCATTCATTTTAAAAGTGAACCTGATATTATGCCCATATATTTCGTTCAGTTTAATCATATATTTACTTATGGTTTGTCTTAATAGAGGCGAATTGGATTCCACTCGACATTTTACTTTTTTAATTTTTCTTAAATGTTCTATACTAGGGACAATATAATCTGGTTGACCACCTTTAGTTTGAGTTTTGGGAGCAACAACTCTACCTTCTTCAGGATTTTCATGAATGGCATTTAGTTTTTTGATTATTTCTTCATAAAGATGTTGTTTTACCCAGTTGTCAACTTTATCAGCATCTTGATTAAGTCCATGGGCTTCTTTATCTTCATACATTTTGCCTCTAGTCATATCTATTCCATCAAATTCAGCCATATCATCCCATTTTTTGTTTTTAACGGTCAGTCCTGCATATTCAGAATCGTGATCTTCTTCACTATCAGTTTCATATCCTGTCGCTATGGCTGTATCCTGTGGCAAAGGTTGATTTTTAAATTTTTGACTGATTGGGCCAGGACCATCTTCTTTAGGTTTTTTTTCATCTTTGGTTGTCAAATAAATTGATTCGCTTTCTAATTTATTTCCCAACCAATCTATAGCAGTGCCGAATTGTTTATAATGTTTATTTTTTAGACTTCTCTTTATTTCTAATATTTCAGCAAACTTTAGTGAAGTTTCATCTTTGTTATATTCTTCAATAGCTCTATAAAGCTTACCAATGGAATCTTGTGATTTTGCTTTGTTTCTTCCGAGTTTTTGAGAAAATAGAGCAAGATCAATTTTTAGTTGTGAGATATTAGAATTTACTTTAACGTGTTTTAATTCTGAAGTGGTTTTCTTCATTTGTAATGCCTTACTGCCCATCACATCAGCTTCATTTTCCAAACCCTTATCATCATTTACATTTACTTTACCTTTCATCTGCAAAGTTGGTTTTACACGTCCTTGTTTTTGCTGTACAACATGCCAAGCTTCGTGTGGGAGGTGTTTTTCCTGTCCAGAAGCAATGTGAATATCAGAACCTTGTGCATAGGCATGTGCATTGAGCTGAGCCGGTTTGTCTGAGTTATAATGCACTTTTACATCGTCCATAGAATGACCAGAAAGGTTTTCGATACCTGATTTCAAATTATCGGGCAGTCCGGTATTGTTGGCTTTTCTTTGTAAAATAGAAGCAGGGCGGTTGTCTTCCAATACCCTTCCTTTTTTTTGAATAGGCTTTTCATTCAGACTTGCCGAAACGGATTGTATTTTATTTTCACTGATATCTTGAATATGTTCCATACTGTTTAATGCTATTATAAATCAATAAATTATTCAAGTAATGGTGAATGTATGTCTGGTGCCTGTTGAGATTTATTTCTAACGGTTTTTACCGCACCAGCAGTTTGATTTGAAGCTCTTACAATTTTAGAGGTAGAAACACTCATGCTATTTGTTGCTGTAATGGCTTTTGTTGCAATTTCACTTCCTCCAGCATGGTGCGCATCAATACTTCCTGATGCAAAACCAGCAGCAACTTCAATCCAATGGAGTGCAGAAGCAATGCCACTGAAAACTTTATAAGCAAGAGATGGATTATCTTTATCCATGCAGTCCATTAAAATGTGAAGCAATGAGCGCAGTGTTTTCGCGACTCCAAATATAATTCCTGGAATATTCATTCCTATAGCACCTGCGGTTAAAGCTACAGCAGCTTCAAAAAGACGAAGCGCGTCTATTGCGGCTTTGTGTTTAGGGGAAGGTTTATCACCTCCATGAATGGTAAGGGCACCACGGACAATTTTTGCAACTCCAACAGAGATTCCTGCAATACCCGGGACAAATGCCGCTCCGTGCGATATTACAAGAAGCGCGACTCCAGCAGCCAATGACAATATTCCTTCAAGAATTACCAGACCACCAACTACTTTATTGGGAAGAAAAAACTGTTTTACCTCGTCTGAATTTTGAAACTGAGTTACCACAACCTGATCGCCATTATGCTGAACACCATTTAGAGCCGATTTTGCCTGAATAGTATGCTGCCACTGGTTGTAATTCTTTTGGTTCATTACCGCATAGTTAACACCCGGAATCCCGAGATGATCCATGCTTTTAAATTGTGCTGTATAGTCTGGATTTGATTTTTTTGCCTGAACAGGATTTACATTTTTTTGGGAATGCGAAGCTGCACGCTGAATAGCCCGATTCCCCATATTGGTAGCTTCCTGTTCAAGTCCCGGATCGTTGTTTACCGGCATACCGTCAACTTTTGTGTTTGGTTTTACACGACCTTCCATTTGCTGTACAACATGACCTAATTCATGCGGAAGATGCTTTTCTTGTCCTGGCCCAATGTGAATGTTTGAGCCTTGTGCATATGCCAAAGCTTGTACCTTTGCAGGTTTAGAAGAATTGTAATGCACTTTTACATGATCTAAACTTTGATTGCTGAGGTTTTCCATTCCTGCTTTTAAATGATCCGGCAGACCCGTTTTGTTCTCTTTTTTCTGAATAGGTTCAGAAGATGTATTACTTAATTTTTGCTGCACTTCAGACTGCATCCGGTTATCTTTTAATTGTACAGCCGAGACACCGCTGTCTGTATTAGCAGCAGTTATAGATGATTTTTGTTCGGATGATTTTTGGTGCTGTAGTGCCATTTTAGTATACTTTAAGTTATTTTCCCTGAGCTTGTCTTCTTGCTTCTTTATTACTAATTGGAACTGGACTTGCTTTTTTTATAGCAAGAGCGGCGGCCGAATCTGCAACTTGTTTCTTTCCAAGTGCTTTAGGAATATATTTCTTTTTGGTAGGATTGTGATGCACCTTTGTAAATTGGGCTACAGATTCGGGTCTGTTATCTTTCAATTGTACTGAAGCGGAATTGGTGTTCGAAGCGTTTGCTGCTGTAACTTCAGAATTGCTCAATGCGGTCTTTTTTTGATACGGTTCCATTTTTTCTCTTTTAATAGTTAGTAAATTATTTCAATCTAATCATCAAGTAAGGTAACTTCAACAGGCCCCAAAGCACCCGAATAATCAATTGAAGAACAAAAAGGATGGTTTTTAATAAGCAGTTTTAAATATTCAAGTTCTGGATCGTAATACGGAATATCGATTTTTTGTCCAGTAATAAGTTTTATTAAATAATGACTCTTTATCATTTTTAATTTGAAAAGCGGCTGGTGAACTGTGTACAATATGTTTTCCATTTCGATTAAAAAATCATCTTTAGAAATTGAATTGGTAAACTTATTGTCGTATTTTTTTAACAGAAAAGCGATATGAAGCTCGATTTTTTCGACCAATTCGTCAATTGATTTTTTTTCTGTTTTTACAATTAGAAAAAGACTTTTGGTGGTAATTAAATATCCGTTTACGACTAATTCATGCTCTTTTATGAAATGATTTAAGGCCATTACGATTACAGTGCTTCTGTAATTAAAATCAAAATGTTTCTTCCAGTTCCCTAGTTTCAGTTCTATTTCATGCGAATAAAAATGCCTTTTAGAAACCATTGATGCAGGTTTATCATCCGTTTTTCTCATATCAGTTCATTTGAGTGACACTTATAGTTCGGTTTTCTTTTTTAAATTCACGCCTGATGCCTTCAATTAAAACGGGAAGGGTTACTATTGTTTCATTTTTTTGAATGGATTTCAAAGCGCAGTATCGAAGTACATTGATAATGGCACCTCCGGCAAGCTCATATTTTTCGGCTATATTTTCCAGATCAATAGCAGGATCAAGCTGGCATTTGCCTGAAAATGCATTTTCCCATAAAAGCAATCTTTCATCGGCTGCAGGCATCGTAAAATGTATCATAGATTGAAACCTTCTAGAAAAAGCTTCGTCCATATTTTCTTTTAAATTGGAAGCCAGAATAACAACTCCCGGAAAATCTTCAATCCGCTGTAACAAATAACCCGTCTGCTGATTGGCGTGTCTGTCGTTTGAAGATGAGGTTTGTGTTCTTTTTCCAAAAAGAGAATCCGCTTCATCAAAAAACAGAATCCAATCTTTATGCTGAGCCGTGTCAAATATTTTCGAAAGATTTTTTTCGGTTTCACCAATATATTTAGAGACAATCATCGAAAGATCTACTCTGTATACTTCACGATCACTGCTTTTTCCTAATAAGGTTGCAGTCAGCGTTTTTCCAGTTCCGGGCGGTCCATAAAAGAGTGTTCTGTAACCCGGTTTTATCTTGTTGTCAAGTCCCCATTCGTTCATTAAAACAGAACCGTATTTCAGCCAAGCTTCGATTTCGAGAACTTGCTGCATGATATGATCTTCCAATACCAAATCAGACCAATTGAGTTTGGTGGAAATCTGTTGGGCAGGAAATGAAACACTGTGTTCCAAACGTGGTAATGTTCCAGTTAGGAAAAATTGAAGCCAGCGCTCGTTTACTGAAATTAGCTGATTTAAGAGCGGAACATTTGCTTCCAAAGCTTCAAGAAATATAACTTGCTCTTTTATTAGAATATTTGATGCATGAAGCACTTGCAGCATTTCTACACGAAGTTCAGGATCGACAGCTGTTGCTAAAAAAGCAAAAGTTTGTCCAGTGGGTAAAAAACCGCTGTGATTTTTGCTGACAACACCTCCAAACTCCGTAAATCCACGATCATACATGGCATTTTTACTGAAGAAAATATCCAATATTTCAGGTCGTATTTGAGGAGCCAGAACAAGGGCCAGACAAAGGCGCTCGTACAGATTAAGATTCCATTCGTTTAATTTTTGGTGGTAAGCGCTGTTTTCTTCATCAAACCCATCAGGCATAGGAATATCCTGCCATCGGTTTTCATGACCTTCCTGAAGCAGATAACTGCAGATTACCTGATCGATAACCTTTTGCAGCCAATCCATTTCCGCATACAGCGAAGCTACATTTTGATTAGTTTCCATACCCTTCAAATAATTTCTCAATGTCATCCAGACTTGCATTTGCCCATTTAAAATAGAGTAGTGCCGTATTTGGATTTAGTTCATTCGACTGCATCATATCCAGAAGATGATCTTGTGCGTTTTGCAGTATTCTTTCTGAATTAAATTCGACCGTATTATCAAAATGGGAATTAAAAAGTTCATTTGTCCATTCAGAAGAATGATTGTTTCTGCTGATAAAATCACTAATGAAATAGGAAATTTTTTCCTCTTGAACGATCAGTTTTTTAGCTTTAAAATAAGCCGGTTTTCGTTTGGTTTCGTGATGATAATAATCGATGTCTTTGGATTGTATCGTTTTGGTATTTGAATGTCCGAAAAGATCAGCCAGACCAAAATTTTCAGTATCACTTGCGAGTTCGAGTTCGGCAGAAGATTTTCCTGCAATAGCAAGGGTGGTGCTGTTGGCTGTGGCACTTTCGGTCACTACATACAATTCCCTAAAGGAATAAATAGACTGTGTTAGCTTTATAATCAGGGATTGCTGAATTTCGTTCCAGTTATTAATTTTTACAGATTCGGGCTGTTCTGCTTTAAAAATAAAACTGCCCGGATTTGCAAAAGCCAATATCTGACGGCTGAATTCAAACTGCCCGTCAATAGGAGCCTGGCCATGTCCTCTTCCCGAATACGGCTTTGAAATACCATCGCTAAAACTCCAGTTAGAGCTATTCTGTGGTATCGTACCGCTTAAATCAACATCCTGAGGGTTTACAATCGAATTTCGATATAAGTTTCCCAGTAAAACGATTTCTCCGTTTTTGATCTGAAAATAATCTCCCGGAAACAGGTTTTGATTTAGGGGTTTTGTGGGTATAAATCCTCCTGTTTTTAAGTAAAATTGTCTGTAGAAATTTTTATAAATACGATCCATAAACTTAAAATTAGTGAGTTTAAGTCCACTGTACAGCAGGACTGTACAATGGACATTTTGAGTTAATTAAGATGCCAAAGCCGCTGCGTTTGCTGCTGCTAGGGCTGCCTGTAAAGACTGTAATTTAATTTGTGCTTTATTCAAATTAGTGTTGGCAATATTCAGCTGTTTGTTCGTCTGGTCATTTGCTGTTTTGGCATTTTCATACGCTTCTTTAGCATTGTCGTAGGCTCTGTAAAGAAGGGCTTGTAGTGAATTTCCAGAAACAGGTTTTGTAGAAATTGCTAAATCATGATTTTCGCCTGTAAGGGTTTCATACAGTTTTGCAGCTTGTTTGTTTTCAAGTGTTATTACTGCTTCAGCCTCTAAAACAGAAGCTTCAGCCGCAACTGTCGATTTTAAAGCAATCAGTGTGACCGCAACGGCGTTATTAGCATCTGTTCCTGCCGAAGCCAGTCTAGCAATCAGATCATCAGAAATCAAGGGATTTAACGCTTTTTTGCGAACTACCAGATTGGCCAGTTTATTTACCAATTCTACAGAAAAAATTAATTGGTTAATAAGCTGACTGATACTGCTAGAAACAATCGAAGTACTTGCTGATGACAAAATCATTTTGTTAAACGTTATGTCTGAGTTATAAGCCAGATTGTAAGCGTTTTGAACAACCTGATCGACCAATGCCTTATTGCTCAAAGCATGTGTACGGTTGTTTTCTGCAGTAAGTAAATATCCTTGATATCTTTGTGATTTTTCTACAAGCGATGTTACAATAGCTTGCTGCTGTTGTACTTCTGCGGTTGTATCTATAACTTGATTTGTTAAGGCATCTATTTCAGATTTTTTCTTTTCGGTAATTCCATATTTTGTTGAAATCGGAGTTAATAATAAAGCTTCCATATTTTTAGAATATTAATTATTTATGATTTTAAATTGTAAGTGATAAGATCTGTGTTTTCCCAGTCAGAAAGATTGTTGGAATATTGGGCACTGTTAATTTTATTGCCATTGAAATAGGAAAGAACTACAGGAATATATTGTTTTTGATCCACTAATGGATTTCCAAAATTATCCGTTGTTGTACCATCAATATTTACATCATAGGTGTCGAATGAAGCATTCTCTGCTTTTTCACCTTTAGCGGGAACGGCAGAGATGTAACTTCCCGCTGGAACATTCTCGGCAAGAGTTAGGTTGAAGAAGAAAGCACCGCTGTTTTGAATTGGTTTTGGATAATTTTTCTCTACTTCTGCTAATTCTTCTTTTTTAGATTTCTGCTGATTTTTGGCAGTACTAAGTCTTGTATTTGCTTCTGCCAATGAATTTTTAAAATTCGAAAGGTTTTGTTTTGCAGCTGCATTTTTTGGATCCTTAGCCAGTTCAGCTGTTAAATGCTTAATGTTGGCATTCAAATTATCTACTTCCTGACTCAGCTTATTAATTTCATTATCAAATAATTCGATAGTTTCATTTAGCTGTAAAATTTCAGTTTTATCTTCCAGCGTTGTTAAATCTTCATTCGTCAACAAATCATCCGGATAAGGCAGAAGAATGAATCTGTAATCAATATTTTTATCGCTTACTAAAGCATCTTTTTTAACCTTGAACTCGTAATCGTATATTTTTGAACGTACAGGTTTGTCAGCTTTGTGTAACGTATGCGTTAATTTGAAAGATTCAGATGCCACAGAAAGATAATCGTCAAATGTGTTGATTTCTTTTTTGTAATCTTCTGTAAATTGGATTAGTAAAAAAGCAACATATTTTTCTCCTAGTACAATAGCTTGATTGTCTGAGTCTAACAAATTCTCCATGGCAATTACAGCTTTTAATTCCTGATCAGGATTTGATGGCGTAGGAACTCTAAAATACTGTGAAGAATTGCGTAGTAAATCTTCGGCAGTAGAAATCGTAAAGAAGGACTTTTTACTTTCTTTTACGATAATGATATTATAGCTTCTTACCGGATCTTTTATAACCTGATTTGCCGCATCTCTAAATGAAAAAGGACTTTTAAAAGGATCAAATGAAACGGTAAACGTTTTTTTAACAGAATCAAATGGAACGGGTACCGTAACCACTAAATTTTGGTTGAAATTTTTGTTATTGATATCATACGCTTTTTTCGCCGCTTCGTATTCCACTTTACTGCATTTAATAGCACCTTCGGCACTTCGAGTAGTCATGCTTGCCTGTGACTTCGTATCATTATCGGCTGTTAAAATCGCCGTAATTGCAGTCAAATCTGCTGTGGTAACCTGAAGCAGACTGTTTACAGAATCGCTGGTTACTTTTGCTTCATCGGCTACAACACCCGAAGTTACTTCTGCAATAGAGGCTGATGCTTCCATAGCCTGCTGTGAAGTTAACTCGGCATTGTACGCTGTTTTGTTCATTAAACTATACACTTCTTCACTCTGACGGTAAATCTGAGATCCGTAATCGGCAGCGTTTATAATACTAAAAATGCTTCCTACATCGCTTGCCAAACGTACAATCGCATTGGTCGCCACTTGTATGTTTGCTGCAGCAACTGCTACGTTGTTTACAGATTGCGAGGTATACGTTTTTTGCTGGTTGGCAGACAGTAAAAGGTTATCAGACATGTTTTTGTTTTTGACAGCCACATTGTTAATGTGCTGTTTGTCTTCGTACATTTTAGTTGTAGCGTCCAGTTTTTCATTGGCTACAATCTCGGCACCCTCTGCGTAATACAGCGTAAACATAGAGGCATTTAACTGCGAATCGAGTTGTTTTTTACCCAATTGCTGACTTTCTAATGAAGTTAAAACACTAGAATGTAAATTTTCATTGTAGGTGTTCATAATGGTTCTTTTTATTGATTAATTACTTATTTTATAGGATCTTATTTTTAGATTTAGTAAGGCCAGACTACATGAAGCGGTTTTGCCATCCAGGGATATTTAATAATTGAGAAAGCAAAAGGCGATCTGGAAATCAATATGTCGTAAGCTCTTTTCTCTACGACAAGTTCCCAGCGTTCTTCATGCTCGGTTAAAAGACCGTTTCGTACGAGCCAGTTTCCTCTAAAACCATCAATAGAACAATCTCCAATCGCATCCCAATAGGAAATTGCAGCAGTTATTAAACCCGCAATTAAGGTTTTGCTTTGTTCCGGAATTTCGATTTCATCGGGTATTGGCTGGTTAAGCGGAAGTCCGCACATGACTTTGTTCAGCGGTAAAAAATTCTCTTCGGTTACGGTAAGTCCGGTTACCACATATTGTAAATACTGTGCTGCGCTTATCTGATTTTCAATACTGGTAAATTCGTTATTGTGAACGAGATTTAACCTTTCAAAAAGCATATGGACATAACTGTTCAAAAGCACGATTCCAGCATTTCGAACGGGAATACTTTCTTTTACAGTGACTTTTGTGGATTTAACGGGTTTTTGTTTTTCAAATTCTGAAAGCATCTCAATATTCTTTTTTGTTTTAATAGTTTGTTTTTCTACCTGTGTAATTTCCCTGAAACTCAACTGAAGCGACAGCGGAAATTGATAAATGTGTTTTTCGATATCCATAAGGAAGCTCTTTTTAGAAATTCCTTTTTTAGTTACGACTTCCCAGATTAATTCATTCCAGATTTTATCAATCGAGATTAATCTCCAATTGTCATTTGCGGCAGCGTTAAGTACTTTTCGCAACAGCAGACTTTGTAAATCTTTGGCATGAATTCCTTTTATAGTAATGCGGCCCAAAGTGTGATAGAATTTTTCCAGAATACGTAAATACGATTCTTTGCTCTGATCCAATTTGCTTACAGAAGCGCAAAGAACATTGAAATGAATATTTCGGCTCAGCCAGTCTGTTTGTGCTTCAGAAACAAATTCTTTTTTTAAAATCTGAAAGAATATTTTAGTGTCGGCGGCAATAATTTGATTTAGTAAATCACTGATTTCAATGTTTTCCGAAAGATGAACTAACAACGGAATTTCTTTCTGACAGATAATTGAAACATACCAATCGTATTTTTCTTTAGCTGTAACTTTTTGGTCAAAGAGTAAAGATTCTGACGATCTTGTTTTTACGGGATTTTCAAACGTATTTTCATCTAGAAATGCATCATTTGCAGTTTTTTCATTGAAAATATCCAATAAGTTTTCTTTCAGATAATTATCTGTTGTTTCTTCGTACGTTTTTTTGATTTCGATGTTTTGAGAATCAATGCCGAATTTGTTTTTCGCATATGTAGTAAATGCTTTTTCAATCAATTTTTGAAAAAGAACCTGATTTCCTTTGTACGCATTATAATTTAAAATAACAGTCCAGAATATTTCATTTAAATCCATTGTGATACGCGCATTCGAACCTGATTTTGATTTTGCAATCCAGATTGTTTTTTCCTTAATCCAATTGGTTTTTAGCGATTTTCCGTTCTTTAAAAAATACCCGATTATAGCATCGTTTTCTTTTTGGTTTTGTTTTCGCAATGTTGAAAATCTAGGATCATCAAAATGAGCCGTAAGTACATTGGCCAGCGAAGTTTGTGCTTGCTGCGATGTATTTTGTATTAATAAAGCCAGTTCGATAATGTTTATCGAATTGTTGTTTTTCAGCTGGATTAAAAAGCTTCTTTTAATGGAAATTCCAAACGCTTTGATTCTTTTGGATTGAAGCAGTTTGGTAATAAACCTAAAATAATCAATGTGTTTGACAGCCGTTGTTTTTCTGGATAATTGCAGAATAACCGTTTCAAGAAACACAGACGAATTATGTTCTGGATGCAGCAGCATTTCTTGAATACTAAACAGCAGCAGATCATCTGTTAAAAGTTCTTCGGGCAGATCGTATTTTTCTTTTGAATTTAATATTTCATATACCATCTGAACCGTTTGTATCAGTTTGGTTTTCTTATAATTGGCCGTTTTGATAATCAATTGCAAAAGCTCTCGGTTTAAAAGAAGTGGAATAATTTTCTTGATGAATTCTTTGTTTTCATACGAAAGCATCACTTCAAAAGCCGTTTTAGGATGCAGATAAATATTCTTAATTAATGATTTCTGCAAGTCTTTAAAAACCGTATTTTTTGAAGCACTTTTTTGGAATTCAGTTTCTAGTTTTACCACCAGATTTTTAAAATGAACCGCCGGATAATTCGAATTGTTTTTGTCGATTTCATGGCAGTACATACTGTTTAAACGCGTGTAAATAATAGCCGAATTACTATTTTTTGCTATTACCGGAACAACAGCGCTGGTAAACGATCCCAATAATTGAACTGGTTCTTTATGATTTGCTTTGCTGAGTTCTGTAATACAGTGCAGTAAAAAAGTAGTATGAGCTGCATTTTTATTTTTGATGAGAAAAGCAATCGACGTCTGCCAAAGGAATTTCGGATTGTTTTTTAGTTTTAATACCGAACTCAATGCATTTAAATACAATACCGAATCCAGATTTAAAGATGAAGAATCAGTGTCTAGTTTTGAAAATAGTATTTTAATGGCATTTTCATCTAAATCTTCAATTAGAGCAAAAACAGCCGTTTCGTTTTGCAATACACGGCTCAGCAACGTTTTGAATTTCGACGGATTTTCAGAATTCAATACCGCAATCAGTTCGTTGAGATCGTTTTTCTGATTTCTCAATTTACGCTCTGATTTATGTATTAAAAGTTTTTCTAAAAGATGCCAATAATTGGTTTGAACCTGCGGAACAGCATGATGCATTTTTTGTGCTTCATATTCCTGAGTCAGCATTTTTAAAGTGTATATAAAATCGTTGTTTCTCGTGGTATTATCGGATATTTTAACGACTGTATTTTCAATCAAAACAATCAGTTCGGAATAGGCAATATTGTAATGATTGGCCATTTGCAGAATACTGCTTTTCATAAAAGCGACTTTATTAAAAAGCGTTCCGCGTTCCAAAAGCAGGAAGTTTAAAATAAAGAAATACAGATTTTTTCTAAAACTGGCCGTACTCGTTTGTATAATCGTTTCCTTCACCTGAAGCGTTGTAATAATCGAACTAAATTTTATTATCGTATCGCTGTTGTTAGGTTCAAGCGCCGTAATTATTTTGTTGACGTTTTTTTCATCAAACTGCCAAGAAATTCTTTTGCGGACTTGTTCGTGTTTGATTCCTTCTTTTTTGATAATGGCAATAATTTCCGCTAGATTGTTCTGAAGTAGTTCTGCCATAATTTGGTTTACAGAACCTTCTTTGTTTTGGTAACTCCACGGTAAAAATCCCTCAATTAGAAAAACAGTCAGGTTTTCCAGAATTGATTTTTCTTTGTTGTAAACCGATATTAAATTCTGTTTCTGATGGTTCTGATAGATAATCAGTTCTTCGATTTTTTCTTTTAAAAGCGTGCGTATTTTGGTACTCAAGTCAAATTCGAGATCACTGTAATCACAGATTCCCAAATCGATTTCTAACGATTCTATACGCCAGCTTTGTTCCGGCGGACATAATTCGTTAAATACAGATGCAGCTTCTCCCGGAAGGGAAATTTTACTCCAGTGGCTCAATCGCTCCTGAAGTTTAAATCCTTCTTCTCTTTGGTCAAAAGTAGTGTTCCACTTTAGACTCGATACAATATGGCGGTTAATTTCTTCCATGGTTTGACTCTAAAATTTGGTTTAAACTACTAATAACATTCAGGGCAGGCTGAACAGGTTTTAAATGCACCGCAGCTTCTGCCTGACTTAATGAGGTCAAATCCTTAAATCGCAGGCTTTTGTGCCAATTGATGTAATTGAGAATAAAAGCTCCAAAATCCTGACTGTTTATAAAGACACATTTGAAGCTTACATTGACAGGCAGACTGATTTTTAAAAATTGTTTCAATCGTTGTTTGAATTCCTTGGTTTGAAAAGCCGGCACAAAATCGGGAAACAAAATCAACAGGTCTTTTTTAAATACTTTCGAATTCATCGAAACACTTCCGTCGCCAGAGGCAATACTTATTCTGAAAGCATAATTAGAAACTTTAGATTTTATGAATTCTTTTTGGTTTTCTATAATGGATTCAGTTTCTGATGTAAACGCAAATTGAGTTCCCGAAAAGGACAAATAGCCATTTTGCAATTCTTGATCTAATACCGTTTCACTAGAAGTATTTAAAACATTGTTTAACTGAGAAATGGTTTGAAAATCAAGGTTTTCAGACTGATATAAAACAGTGTTTTCTTGATTTTCTTTTATAATTTGAAGATTAAAAAACAGTGATTTTAAAAGAAGTGCTGTTTCCAGAAAAATACTTCCTTTTCTTTTCTCGATAAACCACAACGTTTTCTGAACCGTCATGTACACATTAGAATCGGTACTTTCTGGATTGCTTTTCAGACTTTCGAATTGGGCATTTATAAAATTGGAATAAATGTTTTTCAATCCAAACAACAAGTTTAGTTTCAATTCAATTCCTGAAAAATTGTTGAAATCGTTTTGGTGTATTTTTTCTTTTTTGTTGAGTTCTTCTGATTTAAAAATAAAATCAGTGGTGTGTTCATTTATGTATTGAAAATGCTTTTCTTTCATCTGAAAGAAAGTTTCATCAGGTTTTCTTTCCGTTGTCTGTGCTGTTAAGAAATTATAAGCTTTTTGACGGTTGTAGGACAATAATCCTAAGTTTTGCAGATACAGACTTTTTACAATAATCTGGTCTTTTCTTTTATCGCCGGTATAAATTGTATCGTCAATAATCGAATCGATTACTTTAGGCGATTCGCCATGTCGAGCCAAAAGATGGTTGAGCAGTTTGTTTCTGCGTTCCAAATTGGTATCTTCTTCCTCCATAATCTTCATTAAACCAAAGATGTACGGATTGTACGGATCTTGCTGGTATTCGAACCAGCTTTTCTCTTTTAGTTCGGTTTCAGACTCATTTCCTGTCGAATAACTAAACGTTTTATTGTCTTTTAATAAAGGTTTGATATGCGGAACATTGTACAAGGACTGATAAAAATAACTTGGCGAAAACATTTTGTACGGAACGGGATATTCAAGATGTTTCTGCTGATATTTATCTTTTACCGCATAAAAAGTTTCTTCGTCTGAAGGGGCGCCACAAACCGAATTTTTAAAAGAAAATAGTTTCGAAATATTTGCCAGCTGCGAAAACTGATTCGCTAAAACTTGATCAAACAAGGTTAAATAGCCTTTTAATTGGCGTGATTGTGCAATTTTTACAGGTTGCGAATGATCTTCTATAGTATCTGCGCCTACGCCGTACTGCTCAGGAAAAGTATGCTGAATAGAGTAGTAGGTGTTAATATCTCTAAAACTGCTTTTAGGTAGTTTTTTGGTTTCTTTTTTATTGAGAATCGCGGTGGTTTTCTCATACGTATCTTCAACAATATTTAAAGCATTTACAGTAATATCGCAAGGCAGATTTTTACCGTTGCAGCTTAAAATAAGATTATTGGTTTGATAAGAATTTAAAACATCAATAGCAATAATCTGATTGATTTGTGATTGTAAAACAGAAACCGCTTTTCCATCCTGAAGCAGTTGTAATCCCGAAACCGAAACCACGCCGCTGATGGATTCAATTATCGGAATCAAATCGATTACTTGTACAGAATCTGTTTTTAAAGTCAGTTCATTGTCAGGAATCCAGCCGTTTTTTAAGTTTGGACCGTCATATATTTCTGCTGTTGTGTATTCAGAAATTAAAGCACTTTCGTAACCTGTTTGTACTACTTTGGCGAAAATAAACGAACGAATTTTATCCTGTAATTCCAGTAAAAGATCATATTGATTGATGTTTTTCTGGATTTCGATTAAACAGCTTATCAAGCAGTTTATAGGCTGTAGCGCGATAGGTTTATTGAATAATTCGCCTAAATTTCGGCTTTGGTTCAAATAATAATACGCTTCATTGCAAACATTGTCACGATCAGAATCATTGCTGATCTGCGGACTTATATAAAGATAAAATTGATAGACTTTGTTAAACGGATAATTGTTGCTGTTGAAAGTTGTAATAAGCACATTATCAATGTTTGGTACAGCATCGATCAGGTATTTTTTATAATCGTTTATGGTGTACGGAGCGGTCGTTAAAATCTCTGCCGGCAGATAAAACTGGTCTTCGATTTCAATTTTTCCGTTGGAATTAGTCAGGATATCTGGTATGCTGAAATCGGTACAATAACCTAATTCTGTAAGGGCATAACAGATTTGGTCTAAAATAGTAATTCCGGGATCTGACGGATTAAAATTCGTCCATTCGTACCCAATATGACTTTGGATATAGCCAAGCGCTTTCTCTTTCAGGGCGGTAAAATCCTGATGAAGCGGAAGCTGATCTTTTACTATGTAGTTGACTGTATCCATTTTTTAGTTTGAAAAAGTAATATGATGCTGTGGAGCCGAAACCAATAAGGTTCCTGATCCTTCTGCTTTAAGCGATGTTCTGTTAATAATGCATTTATCGGCTTTGCTGTTATCTAAATAACTTGAAAACGAAAGGTTGTTGACTATTCCCACGCCTTCAATACTCTGAATAAAAGAACTGACTTTGGCGTTAATAAGTTCATGACCAATTTTTACCTGACGCTGGCTGCTTTCAATCCACGGAGACAAGTATATTTTCAAAGCCTGATTGACATTTTTTTGTACCAAAGTGGGCTGATAACCGTTTAGAACTTCAATTTGAACCGAAACAATCACATATTCCAGATTGAAATTGGAAACGTTAAGATTTAAAAACGGCGATGCATTTTCTTTTAAAAAAGCTTCAACCTGATCTTCCAGACAATTGTTTACCAGCGGAATAAAAGCATTACTGTCTGTAGCAACCGACATTTTTTTGGCTAAATACACCTTGCAAGTATTGGACTTGTTATGATTCACCACTTTGGTATAATAGATGTCGCTGAAATTTTCTGTGATAAGCGTATAAAAATCGGCAGGGTTGGCGGCTCTGTTTTTGGTTTTTATACTACTGCTGATGCGCTGGTTTCTCTGCGTGTCGTTTTCTGCCGCTTTTCCTCCAAAAGAAGGAAATGGCTGTGAGATTACGGATAGTTTAGGAATTGCTGTCTGCGGTTTGCTGATAACACTGCTGCCAACTTGCGGAATTGTGGTATCCAGAAGAAAAGAGGTTCCTGTACGCTGTACACTGAATCCGTTGGTTTGTACAAAAACGGTTTGTGAATACGCGTCTGGACTGCCGGAAACGACAATAGAAATCCAATTGTTTTTTCCTGGCATAAAAACTCCCGTATTGTTGCAGTCCGCAGGAATAGAAAGTTCAATAATACCAGAACATCTAAATTGATTGGTACCATCGGAAAGTACTTTTAGCTCTTTCCAGCCGGAATCGTTTAAATAGAAATACTGAATACTGTTTTCTGGGGTTACCGTAATTGAATTTCGGGATAATTCCAAATAGAGATTTAAGGTGCTGTTACAGATTAACTGTTCCATTTCGATAAATAAAGCTCCTGAATATTCAAATGAAGGATAAAGAGGCACGCCTCCCGATGTATCGTTTGAATTACCTGTAATGGCTGTATTGGTAGAAACTGTCACTTGTGCATCACTGTCATATATTTTATAACTGCTGAATGGCGAGTATAAGAAATATTCGAGTGGATAATCTTTGGCCGAATTATCAAATGTGTAGGTTTTACTGGCCGAATAGTCGGCTTTTATCGTTTTGATTTTAGGCGAAAAGGGCGGATTTGCCGATGGTATAAAATCCAGAGTGTCATCTTTTTTGGCAGTAGCAATAAGACTGCCGTTTTGCAGCGCAATACTCGCTACAACGTTCGGATATATTTCTGAACCAAAGCCATATTCTGGTCCTGACAAAAGCATTTTGATAAAACCTGATGAACTTCCATCTGTAAATTTTAAAGGCTCGTTCTGAATAGTTGGATCTCCTTTTAATACCGTATTTGTATTTCCCTGAGGGGCAATATAAATATAATGGCTGCTGGAATCTGTTGTAGAAGCTTCAGCATTCTTTTCCTGATCAACATCAAACAAATAAACAGGATTTACGGCAGGAGTAGTGGGTACAAATACACAATTTGGACCTGTATAATCGTATTTATACAATTCAATTTCGTTCCATGATTTATTTTCAAGCAAATCAAAATCAACTGTAAAAGAATAATTCGCAAAATACAAATTCACATTTTCGGATGCTGTCTTTTTTGAAAAAAGCCTGATTAAAGGTATTCTAGAAGCCGTAGGATTTGGTTCGGCAATAGGTTTTGTTGTTGGCGGTGCTTTTGGCGGTATGGGCTGCGGAACTAATTTTGACAAATATCTGTTGTAGGAATCATAATAAGTTGAAAAATCAGCTGGCAGTTTATCCCAGTAAATATGAATGCTGAAATTATTCAACGGTTTGCTAAATATCTCGCTGCTGCCAATAATAAAATTCGAATTTTCTAAAGCAATTGGCCCAAAAGGAGGAAAGGGATTTTTAGTATTCAATTCTCCAAAATCATTGTAAAGCTGTAAAGTAGTAACATCGGTTACTTTTACAGAAATGGTTATGGCTGTTACTTTAGGTGAAACTTTTGGATTATCAATATTTTTAAATAGAATTTTCAGCATTGGCCAGCTGGTTGTTAAACCGTCAGGATTTACCAAGAATGGTTCAATTGCAATTGTCGAAGGATCAATTTTAATAGTGATAGTTACTGTATTTCCTCCGCTGACTACAAAATTGGAAGGAGTCAGTAGTATTGGGAGCCATTCTTTTTGTGTGCTTAGAAAATATTGGGCATTTTGCAAAAGACTTAAACTAATAGGTGCATCAAAACTAAGGTCAAGTGTTATTGTTCGATCTCCTTCACGCAGTAAAAGCATAGGCGATGCAAAAGCAATTCCTAAAGGTAAAGCTTGAATGGCAGGATTGTTTTCTCCAAATGTAGGCCAGCTGATTACGTTGCCATCTTCATCTTTTTGAATCGCTGTCGGTTTTGCAATGGGTTGTAAATTATACGCTCCATTCAGCAGATTTTGATAATTGAGTGTATAGGCGCTCGTAACAATCGCTGGATTTAAAACGCTGTTTTTTTGAGCGGCAAATAATATCGGATTTTTTTGTGCATCAACGCCTCCATTAAACAATGTTCCGGCTGGCAAAACATAAACCGAATCTGGCTGCGAAAGCGTAGCACTTAAAAAAGCTGTATCGGCAGAAGCAGGTAAATTGGTTTGCTTTAAAATATCAGAATAATAAAAATCCAAGTGTTTTTGAGAAATACCGTTTAACTGTTCCTGCTGTACTTTTAAAAGATCGATAAAAGAACGCAAAAGGGTAGTGTCTGGATAACGGCTTTTTCTGTTGCTTAGGTTTTTAAATTCTGTTAAGGCATGAAAAATGGTTGTTTCCAGAAAATTGTATAATCGATCTCCCGTTATGGTTAATGCATTTAAGGAAGCAGCATTTTTATTTCCTGTTTCTAGAAAAACTTGTTCGGTATCAAAACCAAAAACTTCCCAGAAAGGTCTTTTGCCTTTGTTGCTATTCCATAAATCATCATTAATATCGACATACGTGTTGCTTGGTAATCCAGCAAATCCAGCGTTTAATGATTGCGTGTATAAATACTGACGGAAAGACTGAACGGCCCAGAAATCGGCACTCAGCATATTTTGTACTTCATACAGCATATATTTTTTGAGATTGTACATCTCATCTGTCATCTGCATATAATACGTCCATCTTTCTATTATTTTATAGGTTTCAGTAAGATGGTCAAATAGTTTGTTTAAAGCAGTTGAAGTCTGATTGGCTGCAGCCTTTGTTTGATTTAGTTTCTGTACTTCGTTGCAGTTTGTTTTGTATTGCGAATGCAGTTTTTTATAATTGGTTTTGGAAATAGAAACCACTAAAAAAACAGGATCTTTCAATAAAAACGGATTCCAGCTGCCTTCGATTGCATTTTGGTCATTGTAAAAATTGATCAGTCTGCTAAATTCCGCAAGAAAATGCAGCCAGTCATGCTCTTTCCTTCCGTCTATTAAATGCGGAGCTGGAACGAGTGACTCGTTAATGGAATTTAAAGCACTATTTTGATCAATTGCAATCATTTTTTTCGGGCTAGGTTAGTTCCTTCTTTTAAATGGAAAGGAAATACATAGTTGTGTCTTGTATTAGTTTGTGAATAGATGTAAATAATCAGCACTTCGATGAGTCCGTTTAAGACATCTGTTGAAGCAATTTGTACATCTTGAACCAGTATTCTGGGCTCGTAACGAAGCAGGGCATATTTTATCGTTTCAATGATTTCTCCTTTTAGGGCATTATCAATTTTTCTGAACATAAACTGCTGCAAACCAGATCCAAAATCTGATTCTAAAGTACGCTCGCCCTTGCGGGTGTTGAGAATAATGTTGATAGATTCGTTTATATTGGCTTCATTTGCAGATAAATTAAGCTGATAATTACCCGCAGAAAATGATACGGGAAACGACCATCCCGAACCTAAAAACAAACTCTCTTTTTTACTAATGCTATCCACCTATCATTACGGTAAATGCTCCCAGAATAATAGTTCCTCCGTGAGCGGTTTTATCTCCCATTCTTGCGGCGGGCATACCGCCAATCATTACTGTTGATGATCCTTGTATAATCGAATCTGGTGGTCCAACACAAACAAGCATATCGCCAACTCTTGCTGCAGGTAATCCTGCTATTAAAACGGTTGGCATTCCTGGGCCTACGACTGGTCCGCCTACATGAGGGATTGGCGGAAGACCTGGAGTTACCATTGGACATTCGTGAAAATCTGTAAGTCTTGCTGCTGGTGGCATATCTTTTATTTTTAAATTAATTAATCATTACCATGGCTCCTTTAAGCGTTAACTGCATACCGCCTTGTACCTGAGCCATTTGTGCGCCTTGAGCAGAGTACTGCATATCGGCATTTTCTTTAATATTTAGTCCTTTTGTAGCAACATCACCGCCGCTGGACTGAATAGTAATTCCTTGTGTTCCTTTAATATTTACATTTTGCTGTGCCGAAATATTGATGTTTTTCTGACTGGAGATATCTATTCCACTCTCCGACATTACAATGCTGTTGCTGTTCTGATCTTGAATGGTGATTTTTTTGTCTTTATCGCTTAGAATAATGGTGTTTTTACTTGGAGTAGCTACTGTCCAAACTTTGTTTTCATCATCAAATTCAACTGAAATTCCAGATTTAGAAACAATGGCTTTGGTGGAGTTTTTGTCATTCGGTGTTAATCCTGTAAAAGGTTTTATGCCGCTGCTGCTGTACATACTTCCTAAAATTACCGGATAACGAGGGTCTTCGTTAAGAAATCCCAGAATAACTTCGTCTCCCACTTCTGGAAGGAAAAAAGCGCCGGCACCGTTGGTTGAATAAAAGTTAGAAAGTCTTGCCCAGATTCCTTGTCCGTTAGGATCAAACAACGGAATATTAACTAGAATTCTAAATTGACTGTCTGGATCTTCAGACATTTGTTTTACTGTACCGTTAAATAATCCTCTTACTCCGGGAATAAGTCCTGAAGCGGGAGGTGCCATAACATCTGGTTCTTCGGTAAACCAAAGCGGGGAAAGTCCTAATTGAACTTCTGTAACCCAATTTCCCTGAGATAGATCGTGAACAACGCCGCCAATAAGGTAATCACCATTGAAACGGCTTCCAAGACCTGCAAACGTCATGTACTTTCCGGGATCAACTAAACTGGTCCCTATAAATTTGGCTTCGCCTGTTATTTTAGAATATTCGCTTTTAATAATCTGCGCTTTTGACCAATTAGTTAAATCAGCAGTTTCTAAAGGTGCAGTGGTTTGGAGTTGGAAGGTCGAAAGTCCCACAACATCAGATAATTTTTTGGTACTCAAATTTCCTGCTCCGCTTACATTAGCTGAGGCTTGACCATTTACAACAGCCTGAGTTTTAAAATCCCAGCTGTTTGCAGTTGCACTTCCTAATTGTGTAACGGCATTTAACTTGGCATTGAATTCATATAAATTATCTCCATAAGTCACTGTCACCACTGAGGTAGTCGTATTGTCTGGAGCTTGAACGGAAACGGTTCCGTTTATAGTAGTTACGATTAATCCATTGGCTTCAGCAAGCGATAAAATATAATCCCAGTCCGTTACATAATATTGTACTTGTTCCGGCCATTGTGTTGAGGTTGATGCAACGCTTGGGGTTAATCCTGAATAAGTTCCTATAATTGAGCTTATAATATCACTGTCTTTTTGTTTGGAATAGGTAAAACTTTTTCGTCCTACAATCATTTTTACGGCTTCATCACGGCATTCTACTTCCAGAGCAGATCCTATTAAAGAGTCAACACGAACTGTTTGGCTCATGATGATTCCTTTAAAAATGACCGTATTTGTATTGTCATAACCGGCTTCAATACTGATAGTGCCGCCTGGAACAAAAGTGTCTGAGGAACTTGCTGTAAAATCCTGAACAGTAGGATCACCGTCTAGAATTGTAATTTTGGCACTTGAAATTCGGTTTACTCTTTTTTCAACGTGAATAGCATACACGCTTAATTCGTCTGGTACAGTTGCACCATTTACTTTAACTGTGAATGTAGCGATTCCACCACTTGATATGTTGTTAGAAGTACTCATGATTTGGAGGGTATTAAAGGTGGAAATATTAATTTGTCGATACCACTTAGGTTTCTGAATTTGTTTAGTTTGTTATACGCTGCAACTTGTACGTAATAGGAATCATCATTCCATGTTTTTAAGCAAAGCTGAGGCAGAGACATTCCTTCGGTTACCGTTACGATATGCGTAAGGTCTGGTGACTCGGGAGCGTCTGTTCGGGTTACAGTTTCCGGAGAAACGTATTGGCTGAAAGACAATGAGATTTTGGCTCTCAGCGGACTTCCGTCTGGTTTAAATAAAGTGTAAGAGATATCAATTGAATTGAGAACTCCGCTGAAGGTAATGTCTTGTCCCCATTGTATTTTTACAAAGTTCGGACGGTGAATTTTACCATTATACGTGTAAATAATGGTTTCCAGCGCTGTAATTTCCTGAGACATGCTGATGCGTTTTGGATCCACAATTCCAGTACAGTCAATTACAATTTCAAAATTCAGTTTATCGCTTGGGGTGCTTTTATACTTCTGCGAAGTCGAACTTGTGGCCGGAGCCTGTTGTTCATTATATTCGATGGCTTTTTCCAGTTTAATGTTTTCTGGATTTATCATAACGGTATACGGATTCCCTGAGAGTTTGTTTTGAAACTCTTCATCGGTATAACCAGTCATTTTTAATAATTCCAGACTTGCCATGGGTTTGTTTTTTAACGTTTGTAACTGTTCTCCTGATTTTTCTCAGAGATTAATCTTTTGCATTCTTCCAATACTTGTTTTCTAAGCAAGGAAAGTTCTTTTTCTTTTGCGGCCGAATTGCTTTTGTTGTGCGAACTCACAATTTCAGTTTTGATAACCAGCTCTCTTATTTCGATGGGCATGATGATTAATTAAAAAGTTTGTCAAAATTGGTATTCGATGAAATATTGAAATAGGTATAAGCAAGTTCGATAGATTCGATTGCGATACCACTTTCCTGAGAGTTTAAATCAGAAATGGAATATTTTACCGGATACGCATTATTAAAAGTCCACTGCATACAAACAATACCGCTGGCATTCAGCAGACTTAGTATTACATTGTGCGGCTGGATAGGAATTGCCAATCCTTGATCGATACAATTGGCACACCAGCTCACTAATGAAGATCCTACAGGTACAATGGCTCTTTTTAAAACTAAGTTTGGACTGTTAGAAACTGTTGGGAGGCGGTACTTAAACCTATTTTCGCCTCCGCAAACAATTTCTTCTATACTTAGTTCTTTAGAAATTCCTGACACCTCTTTGAAAGCCGCATCAACACCCGAAAAAGAGAGTGTAAAATAAAAGCTTACAGGATAATCATTATTTTCCGCCATTTTTAATAATTAATTGTTCATGAGCAATTTCAATAGTGTCTACTGCAACTTCATTTCCGTCTGATTTTAAATCAGTACTGGTAATTTTGGTTGGCCAGGCATTATTTAGTGTCCATTGCATAGTTACACCGCCTTTTTCGTCCAAAAGTTTGATGATTACCGTTCTTCTTTTAATGGTATTCATAACCACCTGCTGGTGCCAGTCCCAAAAAGTATTATCGTTTACAAAAATGCCTCGCTTCATGGTTACGTTGCCGTATTTTGTAATTCCCGGCATTTTTTCTACAGAAAAAAGCGGGCTGTTGCTTTTGCGATATTCTATAATTTGGTTTTCGACATCCATTCCTGTAACTTCTTGAAAAGCTACTTTTGTCAATTCAGTTCCCAGGTCTACTTCAAACCTGAACTTTGGCATGGGCCATGTTGCGCCTTGTACGCTTCCGTCATCTGTTGCCATATTCTTGTATTTTTATTTAAAAGAAATTCTTTAAGAGATTAATGATTTGATTAACTAGAAGTTGCCATCTGTTGTTGAAAGGTCAACACGATAAACTCTGCTGGATGTACTACCGCTACTTTTACAGTAACATTCATAAAACCATTCAAAATATCATCTGCTGTCATAGTCGAACCCAATCCGCAGGCTACGGAAAAAGCATCAGAAGCACTTGCTCCTTGCAAACCGCCTTGTTTCCAGATAGAAGTAAGGAAACTGCTGATCATTGCAATTACGGCTTCCCAAGTATTTTTATCATTTGGCTGGAAAACATAAGCCTGAGTAGCCAGTTTACATGATTGTTCAAGGAAAATCATGGTTCTTCTAACTGGAATATACCTCCAATCCTGACTGTTTCCATCTAATGTTCTAGATCCCCAGATTAAAATACCAAGTCCGTTAAACTTGCGGATCGCGTTAATGGATTTACCCGAAACGGCATCAACGTTTAAATTGGCCTGCTGGCTTTCAGAAATGTAAATAGGAAGCGATGCTGTACCCACAATAGAAGTATTCGCAGGAGCCTGCCATGGACCAACCGCATTATCTGTAGTGGTAATAACACCCGCCATTGCACCACTTGGAGGCAGTATATTAGCAGTGTTTAATACATGTTTGATAATCTGTCCGTATGTTTGGCTGGCGATAAGCAGAGCGTTATTATTCTGCGTTACGGTTAAACCGCTGCTTGGATTTTGGATATTGGCAATAATCGTAGCAATACTTTGATTTGGTGCGCTTGGCGGATTCAAAAGTGTTTCCAGCTGCTTAACATCACCACCAAATAAATTGGTATAATCAATATCAGTATTCTGCATAATGGTTGTTCCGATAAACGGATAATACGCCATACCATAGTTTAACCCAACAGAACCTGTATTCATTCTGAAATTCGTAATATCTTCAGTATACAAAATAGGATCTGGAGCATCACCACCAATAATGTCAAAAACACTCATAGCAGTCTGCATTTGTGTACATTGTAAAAGCATTTGCTGCATTAATGTCCCATTATTTTCAAGACTTAAAAGAGTAGCTTCTGGGCAGATGTACATGGTTGGTTCTGGCTCATTCAATAATAAAGAAAGACCGTTTGTAAGATCGTTTAACTGTACATTAGGATTTACAATAGGAGTGCCCGGCGTTCCAGGTTTTCCAGAAGGTGCTCCATACGATCCAACCGATACGATATAAGCATCGCCACCGCCATTTTCGTAAAAAAGTCTCACACTATTGTACAAATAATAAATCGTGTTCGGATCTGGTACTAATGAATAGTACGATCCGTTAATTAACATGTAATCACCTTTCGCCGGCTGGCTTTTCTGCTGTACTAAATAATATTCAGGACTGTATTGTTTAGACGGACTTGCAGGAAGCGGAGGATCCGGTAAACAAAAAAAGGCTTGAAAATCAGAGAACGAAGTGATTCTAACCGGTACATTAACGTACGATTTTCCCTCGTAAGAGGCCTGTGGTGTATACCCTATAAATGCCGGAACTGCTGTTGCAACCGCTACAACCGAATTTGGAAAAGCATTTAATTCTTGAATATAAACACCAGGAGTTTGAATGGTAGATAAATTCATTGATTTTTAATTTTTAGTGTTCATTTTAAATTTTGTTATAGATAAATATACATGGGTGATGTAACTTGGTTTTGTTCTTTATTGCTGATGATATTTATTCGGGAAACATCGGGTATGGGGAGTCCTTTTATGATCACTTTTCCTTTGGAGTTTACCTGATCGGTTCCCGATGATTCACTTTTATTGATGAGATCAAACTTGTACTTGGGTTTTTCGCTCAGCGGAATGTTATTAGTATCCGAAGTAAAAAGCAGTGCCTTTTCGCCCGTTTGAAGCGTGACTTGTTCCGGGCCTTTAAATTGGATTGAACCTTTCTGCGTTACCACAGGATTGTTTAACGGCAGCGAATTTTTATTGATAAAATAATACTGCCATTGTGTGGCTCTGGCTTCAAAACTTATTTTATATAAAATAGGATTATTTGATACGTTTTTGAGATCTTCAAAGTAGATTTTTAAATTTCCGAAGTAGCGAGCAATTGGAGCTGTTTCTAAACTTTGGTTTAATACCAGAGTAGAAGTGTTTTCTTCATTTTGTGTTTTTTGGCTGCTGTAATTTACAAGTCCAAGAAAGTTAACAGGCAGATCTGTAAAAAGAAGAAAGCTTGGATTACTGCATTTAATATTAAATTCGAAAAAATCTTGTGAAGCAGTTTTAGAAATATAATCTAAAGTGTCTGACAATGTTGAGGTTGGGTTGGCAAATAAATCGAATCCGTTGGAAACAGTATTGATCATAAAACCGAATTTCTTCAATATCTTATCGGTTTTGTCTGTTGGAATAAAATGCAGGCAATTGCATTTTGTATTATCATAAAAGGTATGATAAACAGCAGTATTAAGAAGTTTTATGTAATGACTCTGTTTCATGGCGCTGCCGTATTATTGATTTGCGATACACCCGGAATAATTTCAGTAGTTTCATGACCCTGAACTTTAATCAGTTTTATTTTGTAAATAATCGAAGGCTGATATTTCGCTCCCATGGCAGTCCATAAACTGTGCATTTGGTGATAGGATATTTTCTCATATTCAAATTCAAGTCGGTTTAAACCCGGTGGTATTGAAGAAGAGGAAGTGGCATCTATATAATTATTGACCTGAAAGAAATTAATAACAACGTCAAGCGTTTTTAAGGATTCGCTGTAATCGTCAAAATTGCAGCTGATGAGAAGATCTAAATTGTATCTTTCCGTTTCATTGAAACTCGAATAACTTCCATCATTCAGTTGTTTATTTCGAATGTAAAAAGGCTGATTGGTTTCTTTCTCAATATTAATTAGCGATAAAACGACCTTATTTTTATTGTTTTTTGGGAATACACCACTGGTATCGACAAGGTAATTTAAGACGGTTAAATCGTCGTCGAGAGCAAGACGGTTTTTTAAGAACTGTCCCAGCAATTTACTCGTAAACCATAAAGAATCATTTATCATTTTTTTGTCATTTTTATATGTTGGGGCGCATATCCCTGACTACATGGTAAAATTACTTTACATTTCATTTTAAGTAAGAAATACCGTATGCACTTTTCGTATACATTTTCTATATTTTGAAATTTCCCGTAGACAAATTGTAGACAAATCTGGTGTTTTACGTAAAAGAGTGTGTTTTCTACGTAAATGAGTTATAAAGTTTGAGAATTGTTGTGTATTTTATATGGTTGGTTGATAGTTGGTGGTTGGTGGTTTTATAGTTGATGGTTTATATATGTTTGTTTTAGTTGGTTGTTGAAAGGTTGAATTATTTTGAAGTGGAAAGTAATCCAGAAAAATAAAGATAAGTACTGAGAAAAGGAATTATAGAGTTCAAGAAAAAGAAGCGTAAAACCAAAACAAAAAAACAACCAGAAACGACAAGCATCAACCAAAAACCAAAAACCACCAACTATCAACTATCAACCACCAACCATCAACCATCAACCATCAACCATCAACCATCAACCAAAAAAAACTAAGAAACTGTTCTTAAGTATGAAATAATGTCTTGGTCTTTGTTTAGGGTGAGTTTCTTTTTCAGGCGGTATTTGTGGGTGCGTACGCTGTCCTGATTGATGCCCAGAAGATTGGTAATGTCATTATTGCTCATGTTCATCTTGATATAACAGCAATATTTTAAATCTTTGGAACTTAAAGAAGGATGTTTTCTGGCAAGTGTCAGAAGGAAATTAGGATTGGACTGTTCAAAATAGATTTTGAAATCGTCCCAGAGTTTATTGTCGTTTGCAACTGCTTTTATCGAATTTACGATCGACATCAATTCCTGACGAATAGAATCATTTACATTAGGAAAAAGATACGAAATACGTTCTTTTACTTTTTTCAGAACCTCGACTTTCTGATCGAGTTCCATTACATAATGACTTAATTCTTTGGTATAGCTGACATCGTTTCTCTGATAAGCTGCTTCTGCAAAAGAAAGGGTTTTAGTTTTGGAAGTTGTTTTTTTCAGAAGAAATATCGATCTGATTCTGTATATCAAAAAATCAGCATTATTAAGGTGGTTAAAAGAATAGGTAAAAACAATGCAGTTTTTTGACCAACAGGATGATTCACATTCATTACTCTGCGTTAAGCATAAAATTGGAATATCAAGATGTTCCGAATTGAAACTGCTGTCCTGAATAATCGCTTGGTTTTTTTTGAAACATAAAATAATCAAATCCGGTTGTAAAGAATCGATTGTACTGTTTAAATCGGAAGCTCTGGTTACTGATATAGTTGAAAAGGCAAAATCAGACATTGAAGCAAGAATGTTCAGCACTCTGGTCAATACCAAAGTATCATCACATCCAATCAATATTGATCTTTTTTCCAGCATTTCAGGTTCGGTTGATTAGTTTGGGGATTTTTGAAAACGAAGCCTAAATTACCAAAATGATGCGTTTAAGAAGAAAAATATGTCATAAGTTGCCTTTTTTTTGTCATGAAATTTTCTGAGGGGTATTTAAGACGATTTTCGGTTGATTATTTTTAATCTGGAACTAAAATTTACTTCTGAAATAATGGTTCCTGCAAAAATTAAACTTCCGCCCAAAAGTAAGCGCCAGGAAAGGTTTTCACCTAAAATAAAGAAAGCTCCAATAGCACCAAATACTGGTTCAAACAAATAAATAACCGCCACACGTTCTGCAGATAAATAGCGCTGAGAAATATTGGAAACGGTGTACATATATGCAGTAGAAAACAAGGCACAGTAAATCACGCCCATCCAAAATGTATTGTTTTCAGGTAACCAATTGGATTTAGAATCTGTAAGCGCGAGGCAAAAAGTAAACAGCGCACAAAATGCGAACATGGGAACAATTGAATACAAAAGATTCTTTGTAACCGAATGTTTTTCCACAGCAATTAAGTAAACCGCAAAAGCAAATGCTCCGGCAATTGTAAATAAATCACCTAAGTTTATGGTAAATTTATCTTGAATAGCAATAATAAACAAACCTGTTAAAGCGGTTAAAGCGGCAATCCAGATTTTTAAAGACGTATTGGTTCTGTAAACCGCCAGTTTTAATAACGGAATAATAATTACAGTTAATCCCGCAATAAAAGAACATTGAGAAGCATCAGTATATTTAAGCCCAACCGTTTGCAGCTGAATACCTAAAAACATAGGAAAAGCTAGAATAGCTCCGGTTTTTACAGCTTCTATAGTCGTGTTTTTAACGTATTTCCAAAAAATAATGCTTAATACAATTACGGCCAGCAAAAAACGATAAAATAAAAAAGTGTTTGGCGAATAATCTCCAATAGCCATTTTGGTAATCGAATATGAAATTCCCCAAAATGCTGTGCCTATAATCAGTAGAATCAATAAAAGCTGTCTTCTTTCCATTTTAAATCAATACTTTTTTCATCATTAAATCTGTTTGTTCGTCATCTCCCAATTTAAAAATATGAGTATCAAATTGTACAAAACCATTTTTAGTATAGAAACTTACTGCTCTGAAATTCTTTTCCCAAACCCCAAGCCACATATACGACGCTTTTAATTCTCCAGCGGTATGTTCTGCCTGCGCGTATAATGCTTGTGCGACTTTTTTTCCGTGAAACTCTTTTGCCACATAAATGCGTTCGATTTCCAACGCATCAGCCGATTCTTTTTCAGTCTGCGCATCGCCAGTATTCAGTTTTAAATAACCAACTACTTTTTCATCTAAAACAGCTAAATAAAAATAGGAGGAAGGATTGTTAAGTTCAGCTGTTAGTTTTTCACGAGCGAAGCTTTTATCCAAATATTTATTCATGTTTTCTTCACTGTTTGCATCAGCAAAAGTTTCAGAAAAAGTTTGTCTGCCAATGGCTTGTAATTGCATTACATCATTTGTACTGGCTTTGGTTATTTTTAGTGTATTCATTTTATTTTTTTAATGCGTTAAAAGCTGTTTTTTGTTTTTGATAAATGCGTAAATTGCATCAATGGATTTACAGCAGATTAAATATTTTTTGGCTCTTGCCAGCGAACTTCATTTCTGGAATACTGCCGGAAAAATGAATATTACACAATCAGCACTCAGCCGTCAGATTCAGTCTCTTGAAAACCAGCTTGGTGTGCAGTTGTTCGAGCGTAACAAACGCAATGTAAAACTTACTGCTGCAGGCCAGTTTTTAAAAGAAAAATGGGAGGTCGAAATGAGTAAACTCGAATTTATTCATCAATCGGCCCGCCAGATTCAGCTAGGAGAGAGCGGTACGATTACTATTTCTCATCCTGATTCTATTTCGGCTTCGATTATGCCGGATATTTTATCGCGTATTTCAGCGGCTTTTCCTAAACTTAAAATCAAATTGGTTCAGGTTCTTTACGAAAACCAACAGGATTTTCTGCGTAATTATAAAATCGATCTGGCCATTACCAGAGATATTAATAATGCTAAAGACATTCGTTCAGAAAAAATCCACACCGATCATTTAGCCATTGTGGTTCCAGAGAATCATCCATATCAAACTCCCGCCGATCTGACTAAAGAAACACTTGCTTCTCAAAAGTTTATTCTGCCTACTAATGATGAAGGAAGCAGTTACAGCGATCTGATTCAGCGTTTATTTAATTCTTTCGAAAATGCTCCCGAAGCGTATCTTCATTCTGAATTTGGATCAGCAATTATTGCTTTGGTTCGAAAAGGACTCGGAATTGCCATTTTACCAGATTCGTATCTTTTTCACGGAATTTCGGGTATCCGATTTATCAAACTGCCTTTAGAAACCGATTTGTATATCAACTGGAGAACCGAAGACCATAATCCTGTTTTAGGTAATGTTCTAAAATTGATTATTCCGTAACTTAAGACCGTAACATTTCGATATGCGGAATTCCATCTTCATCGTAAACATTGCCTTGTTCAACAAATCCTAGCGATTGATAGAATTTGGATAAATGATATTGCGCACTAATTCGGATATCTGCTTTTCCAAATTTTTCTTCACAGCCCGCGATGGAAGCTTCCATCAGTTTTACTCCTAAACCTAATCCGCGGTGTGAAGGTGCAATTACAACACGTCCGATTGAAATTTCAGGATACGAAATTCCAGCTGGAACCAAACGCGTCACGCCAGCGAGTTCATTATCAATATAATATAATAAATGATAACTTTTCTGGTCTTTATTGTCTAAATCCAAATAGACACAATTTTGTTCGACTACAAAAACTTCGCTCCTCAACCGAAGCATATTGTACATTTCGTGATTGGTTAATTCTTCAAATGATCTGATGATATGGCTGAATGTCATTTTTAATCTTGGCTTTATTTTTTGACAAAGATAAAATAGAGAATAATGTGGTAAAATGCTATTTTTTTATCATGTGATGCTGAAATTGCATTAATTAGTTTTAAAAAATCTCAAATTTTAGATTCCAAATTCCAAACCCACAATACAAACCAAAGTTGAAACTTTGGGCTATTTTTAATACTTTCCGAGAAATCTTATTTGTAGTAAACTTTGACAAAGTTCTGCCGTAGAAATTACATAACGTATCTATGTGTTAGAAAACTAGTTTCTTTCCATTTTCTTTTTTGCGGAAGAAAATTCTATGTTTCTATGTGTTTAAAACAAAAAAACTTTGCCAAAGTTCTGCTGTAGAAATTAAATAAACGTATCTATGTGTTAGAAACTAGTTTCTTTCCATTTTCTTTTTTGCGGGAGAAAATTCTATGTTTCTATGTGTTTAAAAACAAAAAAACCTTGCCAAAGTTCGAAACTTTGACAAAGTTGAATATAAAGTAAAATATATTTTTAGTGCGAAACCGCTTTTAAACCAACGATAGAACCAACCAAAGTCGCTAAGAAAAACAATCTCCAGAAAGCTGCAGGTTCTTTAAAAACAAAAATTCCGACTAAAACTGTTCCAACAGCTCCAATTCCTGTCCAGACAGCATAAGCAGTTCCAAGAGGAAGAGTTTCGGTTGCTTTCATTAGTAAAAGCATACTTACGGTTAGAGAAATCACGAAGCCAATATACCAATAGTACATTTCGGTTCCGGTTGTGGTTTTTGCTTTTCCAAGACACGAGGCAAAAGCTACTTCAAATAAGCCTGCAATGATTAAAATAATCCAGTTCATAGAGTTAAAATTTTGTCGTGCAAAGTTCTTTTATACAATTGATAAAAAATTTAACAAATGATAAAAAATGAAGTTATTTTAGGGTTTGACTAAATAGCGCAAAATTTAATTTTAACACATAGAGACATAGATTGTTTACTGCCGTTAGGATTACAAAAAAAAGCAAGCTTTAACACATAGCTATGTGTCTTGAAATTAGTGAAATGCCTCTTTAAAGTTTACTAGAGCTATGTTTCTATGTGTTAAAAATAATTTCAACCAACGTTGTTATTTTAATTCTGCTCTAATTCTGCTTAAACTGACTTGCGTAATTCCTAAATAAGAAGCTATATGTCCTAGTTGTACTCTTTGAATCAGTTCGGGATGGTTTTGCATCAATTCTAGATACCGTTCTGATGCATTTTTGAATTGTTTTGAAATCAAACGTTCTTCGGTTTTGATGAGCTCTTTTTCGGCAAATTTTCTTCCCCAATTCGCGATATGAACATCTTCGCTGAACAGTTTTTTTAGGTTATTTGTTTTGAGTTCATAAAGTTCACAATCTTCCAGAAGCTCAATGTTTTCATATCCAGGCTGTTCTTCAACATAACTTTTCATCGAAATTACGGTTTCACCTTCTTTTCCAAACCAAAACGTAACTTCATTATCTCTTTGAATATAAGCTCTTACCAATCCTTTTTTGATAAAATAAATATTAGATTCTACTTTATTGGCTTTGAGTAATATATGTCCTTTCGGAAAAGAAATTTCTGAAATATTGTTTTGCAGTGCCAGTTTAGATTTTTCTGGCAGTTCGTGTATTTGGTCAAGAATAATGGAAATTTCCATTGATGGGATTTTAGGAATTTAGAATAAAGGTAATCTTTTGGGATACTTATTTTCAACACATAGAAACATAGTTTTTAATATTTAAAAAAGGCATTTCACTAATTAAAATGCAAATAGCCATCTATATGTGGAAATTTGTCTCTTTTGCTCGCTTTTTTGAGATAAAATATCTTTGTTTTTTATGTGATAAAGGTAAAAAGTAAACTGTAAAAATATAGTTTATCTTTAATAAAAAATCCCATTTCAAATTTGAAATGGGATTTACAACTGCAGATTTGACGTACTAATTCAAAGGATTTGCAGCATTATTGACCAATATTAACTAATTATATTCCTCCTCCTAAAGCTTTATACAATAAGACTTGAGAATTTGCATTTCTAAGCTGAATATCAACAAAATCAAGTTCTGCCTGCAGTTTGTTTTTTTGCGCATTGATTATTTCAAGATAATTGGCATAACCGCTCAAATACAAGTCATTTGAAACATTTACCGCAATTTCGAGATGATCAATTTCTTTTAATTTGTATTTCAAAACATCTTCAAAAGCTTCGTTTCGATGCAGTAATGCACTTAATTCATTAAAAGCTGTGGTGATCGTATTTTGATATTGTAGAAATGAAATTTCTTGTTTTCTGTTCGAAACATAAAATTCCTGTTTGATTTGTCCTTTATTGAAAACAGGAGCCGTTAATCCGCCTAATATCTGCCAAGCGAAAGAACCAGTGTCAAAAAAAGTATTGAAAGAAAACGAATTAAATCCTGCATATCCGCCCAAGTTTAAAGTTGGGAAGAAGGCAGCGCGAGCCGCTTTTGCATCTGCGTTGCTGGCTAATAATTCGAAATACGCTTCAGAAACGTCTGGTCTTTTATGAATGATAGAATCCACACTGATTTTCTGGTTTAAAACTTCCAAATGTCCAGATAGGAAATCACTGCTTCTGTCGATTTTTCCACCCAATTCTCCCAAAAGTGTTAGTAACGCTTTTTCAGTCTGATCGATGCTTAAATGCAATTCGGCAGCTTCGGCATGAATGTTATTGTTTTGTGCATTAAATTGTTGTACAGCAAGTTCGGTCGCTTTCCCGACAGATCTTTGTGCTGAAACAATATCAAGCGCTTTTTCCTGCGTTTTTAAGTTGTTATCGTAAATTGCTGCTTGTTTGTCTAATGCGATAAGTTTGAAATACAAATCAGCAACATCACTTAAAAGTCGGGTTTGTAACAATCGCATTCCGGCTTGTGAAGCAAAGTATCTCTGCTGTGCTGCTTTTTTACGATTGCTCAATTTTCCCCAGATATCGGCTTCCCAAGAAACTTTTCCGCCTAAAAATAAGTTTGGTGTAACATCTTCATTAATTCTTTGTTTTTCGTTGATGTTCTGTGAAAAGTTGGTGTCAAAATTACCAACACCATCCATTGTATATTTTCCGTAATGCGTTCCAGAAATATCAGCTGCAAGATCTAAAGAGGGAAGAAGCGCCAGTTTCGCCACTTTTAAATGTGAATTGGCAATTAAAATTCTTTCCTGTATGATTAAATAATCAGGATTTTTGGCAACGGCTTTTTTTAATAACGCCTCTAATTTTGGATCTTTAAAAAAAGTTTCTGTCTTCAGCGGAATAAAAGGCTGTAAACTATCTGCGGAATTTTTTCTCTGTGCGTCAAAATTTTCCGGGAGTTTTACAGAATCTAATTTCTCTGTGATTTTTGGTGCCGAACAAGCTGTTAAAAGTAAAATGCCAGTTATTATAATGGCACTTTTGGTTGTCCTTATTACATCAGTATTTTTATATTGATTTATTATGTATTTCATTGTTTTAATTTATTTGTTCTTCTTTGTCTAAAATTTTATTTTAACACATAGAAGCATAGTTTTTTTCTTTCTGTAGAAGGAAATGGAAAGAAACTAGTTTCTAACACATAGTTAAATGAACATAAGCCAAAGTTTCAACTTTGGTTTTTTGTAATTACCACTCAGCTATGTTTGTTTAAGCTAAGTGAAACGCCTTATCACGCCTTCAAAATCCTATGTTTCTATGTGTTTTAAAAAAAGACAAATTAAGATTTACTCATTCGTTTTTCCAATTTCGCAAACAGTATGTAAAGTCCTGGAATAATCACAAGACCAAACACAGTTCCAATCAGCATTCCTCCGGCGGCTGCAGTTCCGATCGAACGGTTACCAATTGCACCTGCCCCAGAAGCGATACACAACGGAATCAGTCCTGAAATAAAGGCAAACGAAGTCATCAAAATAGGACGGAAACGAAGTCTGGCTCCTTCAATAGCAGCTTCGACAATATCACGTCCGATTTTGTTCTGCGCCATAGCAAATTCTACAATCAGAATGGCATTTTTGGCGAGAAGACCAATCAGCATGACGAGTGCCACTTGAGCGTAAATATTATTATCTAATCCAACTAAAAGAAGGGCAAAATAAGACCCAAAAACTCCAACAGGAAGACTTAATAATACTGGGAATGGAAGCAATAAACTTTCGTATTGTGCTGCCAATAATAAGTATACGAAAAGTATACAAAGTGCAAAAATGTATATCGTTTGGTTTCCTGAAAGAATCTCTTCACGTGTCATACCAGACCATTCGAGTTCAAAACGGCTTGGCAATTTTTCAGCGGCGATTCTTTCGACGGCTGCAATGGCTTCTCCTGAACTGTAACCTTCAGCTGCTTCACCATTGATCATAGCCGACATGTACATGTTGTAACGTGTTAAAACCTCTGGACCGTACACTCTTTCTAATTTGATAAATGTTGAAAACGGAACCATTTCACCCGCTTCATTCTTCAAATACATATCTAAAATGCTTTCTGGATTTTGACGAAACTGCGGACTCGCCTGAACCATAACTTTATACATCTGCGAGAAACGGATAAAATTGGTCGCATAAAAAGATCCTAACATCGTTTGTAAAGTGCTCATCGCATTATCAACCGAAATTCCTTTTTTGGCAGCCAAATCATAATCAATATGAATTAAATACTGCGGAAAAGTAGCATCAAAGCTAGAAAATGAATTTTGAATTTCTGGTGAAGCATTTAATTCTGCGATGAATTCTTTGGTTACTTTATCGGTATTTGTAATACTTCCTCCAGATTTGTCCAATAAACGAAGTTCGAAACCACTCGTGTTACCAAAACCGGGAACAGTGGGCGGCGCAAAAATCTCGATCTGGGCATCGGCAATGCCTTTTGTTTTTTCGGAAAGCTGTGCGATAAAGTCATTTACAGAAATATCACGTTCGCTCCAGTCTTTTAAGTTAATCATTCCCATTCCGTACGAAGCTCCGGCAATTTCGGTTACAATACTATATCCGGCAAGAGTGGTAACGTTGTCAACTCCTTTAATGCTTTTTGACAAACGGGTGACTTCGTCGAGAACTTTTTCGGTACGTTCTACAGTTGCTCCTTGCGGTGTTGTCACACTCACATATACCATTCCCTGATCTTCAGACGGAATAAATCCTGATGGTAAAAACTTGCTTGTTCCCCAAGTAAACAGACAGAAAAGAACCAATAAACCAATTGTAACAGTAGTCCTGTTGGCAAACTTTACCAATACTTTAATGTATTTTGAAGTTACATTATCGAACCAATTGTTAAATCCATGGAAGAAACGGTCTAATAGTGATTTTTTTTCTTTGTTTGGATCGTGAGCTTTGAGCATAATAGCGCAAAGAGCAGGAGTGAGGGTAAGGGCGTTAATACCCGAAATCACAATACTAATGGCCATCGTCAGCGAGAACTGCCTGTAGAAAACTCCAACCGGCCCGCTCAAGAAAGCCACCGGAATAAATACAGCAGCCATTACAATAGTAATTGCAATAACGGCTCCGGTAATTTCTTTCATGGCACTAATAGTCGCTTCTAACGGTGCCATATGTTCTTCGGAGATTTTTACGTGAACGGCTTCGACGACGACGATGGCGTTATCGACTACAATTCCAATTGAAAGGACTAAGGCAAAAAGGGTCAATAAGTTAATCGAGAATCCCATCATCGACATAAAGGTAAACGAACCAATAAGTGCTACTGGAACTGCCAAAACTGGAATCAACGTAGATCGCCAATCTTGAAGGAAAATGAAAACCACAAACGCTACTAAAATAAAGGCTTCGATTAAGGTTCTGATTACTTCATGAATAGAAGCATCAAGAAAACGAGAAACGTCATACGCAATATTAAAATCCATTCCCGGTGGAAAGGACGTTTCTTTTAATTCTGCCATTTTTTCTTTTACGCTGGCAATAACTTCAGAAGCGTTTGAACCTGGGCGTTGTTTCAACATGATTGATGCCGAAGGTTTTCCATCAGTTTTAGAAACCATTCCGTAACTCATCGCTCCAAATTCGATATTGGAAATGTCTTTTAATCGTAAGATTGTTCCGTCTGGATTGGCTCTTAAAGCGATTTCTTCGTATTGTTTGGGTTCAAAGAATTTTCCACCGTATTTAATTACGTATTGCAATTGGTTGTTCATTTGTCCTGAACCTTCACCCACTTTACCCGGAGCAGCAGAAATGTTTTGTTTTTGAAGCGAATTAATCACTTCATTTGCCGAAATATTATACGAAAGCATCTTCTGCGGATCCAGCCAGACACGCATTGAGTATTCTTTCTGTCCCATGATTTCGGCACGTCCAACACCATCAATACGTTTTAATTCCTGAAGAATATTAATATCCGTAAAGTTGAAGATAAACTGTTCATCCTGAGTTTTGTCGGTACTCGTAATGTTCAAGTACATCAACATACTATTTACCTCTTTTTCGGTTGTAACTCCGGCACGAATTACTTCTTCGGGAAGTTCATCTAGAATTGTTGTAACTCTGTTTTGTACGTTTACGGCAGCCAGATCGGGATCAGTTCCGACTTCAAAGAAAACCTGAATTAAAGTCAAACCATCGTTTGAGGTTACGGTAGACATATACGTCATTCCGGGAACTCCGTTGATGGCTCTTTCTAACGGAAGTGCCACAGCATTGGCAGAAACTTCTGCGTTGGCACCTGTATATTTTGCTGTAACGGTTACAGACGGTGGTACAATATCTGGAAATTGGGTAATGGGAAGCTGGAACAACGCCAGTAATCCCAAAAGAACTATCATTACCGAGATGATTAATGACAATATTTTTCTTTTGATAAATAACTCTATCATTCTATTTTTTTTAGATAAATAATTAAATAACTGATTACAAGGCTAAAATCTACATTTGTTTAATGTTGATTTTATCACCGTCTCTCAATGATTGTGTACCTTCTTGTACAATCAGGTCGTCGCTTTTTAGACCTTCATTTAAAATGTAAACATCATCAAGAGTAGTCGCAATTGTAATATTGGTCATTTTAACTATTCCATCTTTGTTCACGCGGAAAACATATTGTTTGTCCTGAATAGAAAAAACAGCTTTCTGCGGAATTAAAATTGCATTGGTTTTGGGTTCTGAAATAATCAATTTTCCAGAAGTTCCGTGTTTGATAAATCCCTGCGGATTGTGAAATTTTGCTTTGTATTGAATTGATCCCGTTTGTCTGTCGATTTCTCCGTCGGCAGTACGTAATTCTCCTTTTTGATCGTAAACTTGTCCGTTTGGCAATACTAATTTAATATCACCTTGCGTGTTTAGGGTTTTGTCTTCCATCATTTGGAAATAGGTATTCTCAGGAATTGAGAAATAGGCGTATACATCGTCTAATTGGGAAACAGTGGTCAATAGAGAACCGTTTTCTACTAAACTTCCTTCTTTAAACGGAATACGGTCAATTGTGCCGTCAAATGGCGCGCGGATAGTGGTAAAACTAATCTGCTGGTTGATGGCTTTTCTTTCTGCGTTTGCGTGGGCTACTTTCGCGGAAGCGGCATCATGTTTTGCTTTCGATAATTCTAATTCTTTGTCGGCAATTACCTTTTTATTGAAAAGGGTTTGTGCCTGCTCTAATTCTACTGTTGCGATTCGTAAATCAGCCATTGCATTTTTGTAAACGGCTTCGGCTTTTAAGAGCTGGATTTGAAGTTCCACATCGCTTATTTTAAAAAGGATTTGTCCTTTTTTTACTTTTTGTCCTTCGCTTACATATACTTTATCGAGAAGTCCCGGAATGCGGACATGAATTTCTACATTGTTTTTGGCGTGGACATCGGCAACAAATTTGCTGGCAACAACGGTGTCTTTTAAGGTGATTTTATAAACTGGAAGTGTTTTGATTTTATTGGCGTTTTTTTGGGATTTATCGCTGCACGAGACTAAAACAAATAATGCTAAAGTGTATAATAGAAAGTAATTTTTATAACTATTCATGATTAGATTCTAATTTTTAAATAAATAGGTTCTCTCCCTTACTCTTTGGATATAGGGAGTTTAGATAATGTTGAAATTGGATATGAAAATATAGCTGGATGTTTCCGTTTTCAGGAAATGCTATTTGGTGAACTGTTTTTACAGAAATAACAGCTCGGTTCGCATACGCAAATGAGGTATTATTTCAGAATTTCTGAAACTATAAAAACAACGAGATTGTAAAACCTAGAATAATTGGTACAAGTGAAGGTGGGTATGCCTTTGAATTTGGTATATAGAAGCTATACCATATATTAAGCTCTTTTTGTAAAGCTTGAAGTTAATTAAGCTGCTGAAATACGGAGCTTTGATGGTACTTTGTTCTAAAGTAGTAGCTCTGGATTTTATTTTCTTTTTGAGATTGTAGTGAACTTCGAGATTTTTTGAAGAAGAGAAATCCGAAGAAAAAATCTGAGTATCGTCGGCCGCAACGCTGTCAAGTGTTATGCAATGGCCGAAATGTGCGGGCAGTTTATAAGTTTCGGTGCCTCTGAAGAAGGAAAGCAGCGAAAGTAAAACGATATATATGAACTTATAAGGTTTCATTTATGGCACAGCAGAAATTATATAATTTGTTACTTGAAAAACAAGGCTTATAATGGTTGATAGTGCGCCAAATATAGCAATTTGAAAAATAACGATTCTTAATTTTATTCTAAAACTATGCAGAATTAAAAATATGATAACTTTGGAAGTTGATTTTTACATATTCTTTTAAGAATCGTTATTTCAATTCATAAATTTTTATTCGGTTATTCTTTGTATAAAATGATAGTCGCTTTATAGCCGGTTCCTACATTCCACTGGCTGGCTTCGATGACTTTTCCCGTATCATCAAAAACCTGAAATTCAGCAGTATTAGGTGAGGCTGAACCTTCATTCAAAGCTTCAAAATCTATTTTGTTCATTCCTTTTTCCAAATTGATTTTAAAACCTTTAAACTCTCCAACCAGACTTACTTCGGGTTCAATAACTTTTTCATTTAACCAGACTCTGATTTTATCGCCATCGACATAAGCTGCATCACGGTAGCGGACAGTAGAAGTATTTGAATGGGTTACAAAAGCTCCTAAATATTCATTTCGTCTGTAAAATATACCTTCAACATTGGCTTCTCTTTTATAAAAGGTATTGTTTTTAAAAAGTTCATCTGGGTTGATTTTTAAAACGATCGGGTCTTTTGGAAGTGTTGGATATGTAGCAGGAGGCGTTTCCTTTGGCGGAATAACTTCTTTACTCTCTGGAGTTTTAGATTGAACCGGCTGGTACTTTCCCTTTATTTCTTCCTGTGCAAATCCTTGCAGCGAAAGACCGATTGTAATAATTAAAAACAATATTTTTTTCATACTTTTTACTTGACACTAATAAATTAAACGCATAGGCTTTTATTTAATAATAACAAGTAATTAAGGTATTTATTGCCCGTGTGGGAATTATATAAATCAGTTTATTTGATTCCAAGCAGACTAAAAAGTTCTTCTTTTTTATTCAGTGCAATAGAGATGTTTTTTCCGTTTATAAGTTCTACCATATTTCCATTGATACTTTTAACCGCTTCAAGATTAAGGATAAAAGATCGCTGTACTCTAAAAAAGGTGGGCAGATTTAGAATTTCATCCATTGATTTTAAAGTAAGCTGTGTCGAATATTCGGCATTTGGAAGCACGATTTTCAAATAATCACCTTGAGCTTCTACATAAAGAATTTCGTTAAGTAAAATACGCACTAACTTTCCTTCTGACTTAATGAATATTTTATCGTTTACTGCTTGTTCCATTACAGGCTGTTTGGTAGAAATACGTTCTTTGGCGCGGTTAACGGCTTTTAGGAATCGGTCAAAGCGAACGGGTTTTATCAAATAATCGGTGACACCTTCATCAAAACCATCCAAAGCAAAATCACGATGTGCCGTAATGAAAATAACCAGCGGCGGATTGGTTAAGGAACGAAGTAATTCCATTCCGTTTATTTTGGGCATTTGAATATCGCTGAAAACAAGATCAACCTGATTTTCTTGTAAATAAGTCAGTGCTTCAACCGGATCGCCAAATGAAGCCGAAAGATTCAGAAATGGAATATCTTTCACAAAAGTTTCAATAACTTCTCGTCCAATTGGTTCATCATCAATAACGATGCAGCTGATTTTTTCCATTAGTATAAATCTATTTTTAAAGAAACCCTAAATTTAGTTTCCAGATTCTCGATATGTATTTCGTGTTTGCCAGGATATAAAAGCTGGAATCTTTTACGTGCATTTGCAATCCCGATTCCGCCAAATTCTTTTTGAGTTTGTTCTTTATCCTTATCATTTTCAAGACTAAAGAAAAGCTGATTGTTTTCGACTTTTATTTCCAAAAACAGAAATGAATCATGATTGTTTTTTAAACCGTATTTAAAAGCGTTTTCTATAAAAGTAAACGTGAGTAAAGGCGGTACAAAATGCCCGAATAAATCTTTTCCAGATGCAATTTTGTATTGAATATTTTTATCTGCGGTATAACGCATTTTTTCGAGCTCGATATAATTTTTTATAAAATCGAGTTCCTTCTCTAGCGATACTTTTTCATTACTGGATTCATACAAAGTATAACTCATAATATCCGAAAGATTCAAAATAACTTCGGGTGTTTGATCGTCTTTTTTTAAAGATAGTCCGTATAGGTTATTCAGCGTATTAAAAAGGAAATGCGGATTGAGTTGTGCCGTTAAAAACTGTTTCTCCATATTGATATTTTGGATTTCAAGTGCCGCTTTTTGGTTTTGGATATTGAGTGTTTTATTATAAAGCCTTGAAATTTCAAAAAGTATCTTGACAAAGAAGAAAGGAGAGAGGATGGATATAACAATAAAGGCTTGTGAAATAAGGCGTTTCGGCGATACGGCCTGCGCAAAAGTCTGATCTGCCGCCATCTTGATAGCACCTTTTAATTCTCCTGATGGTATTTCAAAACCAATGTAATGATAGAGTAATGATATAAAATAAGTAATAGCAATCCATATGAAAATGCAGATTGGAAAGGTAACCAGCAACAAGAAAATAATTCTAAAACCACTGCCGGAAAAAATCCTTGGCAGTAATACATAAAAAAACAAATAGAATACCACTGCATTGACCGTTGTCATTCGAATTGTGAGAATCAATGCATTTTGATACGACAGATGATAGGCGAGAACATAACTTAAAAACAGTAGACATGAAAAGCCAAACCACATTGCTAAATGCAATAGTATTCGGTTTCTTTTGCTGTAAAAATGATCAAAATTAAAATCCGCTATTCTTTGGGCTAAATGATCGGCAAAGACTTTTTTTTCCTGCATGTATTCTATTTATGAAGCAGATTCAAAGATAGTTTTTTTGAATCTGCTTCTTCATTTTTATTTATAATATTCTAATTACGGCATTCATGAGATTAATACAATTATGTCCGAGAATTGGAAAAATACTATTTCCAGAGAATTTTCGAAGCAAACCCACACTTAAAGAAGAAATCAAAGTAAGGTAAATGATTGTGATAAGATCAAATTTAAATTGATGATCTTCGGTTAAAACCGCTCCGTGTGCAACAGCAAATAACAGTGTAACAATGATAAATCCCCAGCCGAATTGAATTCCTTTACAGCTCCATTTAGGTTCAAAAGCTTTGTCGAGAAGCCAGAAACCAATTCCTCGAAAAGCCAATTCTTCGGTCAAACCTGGCATTGTAGCCTGGAAAGCGAATGTTTCTAAATCGAAAGTGGCGCCTTTTGCAAACAAAATCATTTTAAAAATACAATCAAATAGTAGAAAACCTAGAAATACCAAAATTCCAAATCGAAGCTGTTTTGTGGAATTGGTTTTGTTTGTAAAACCTATCAACTGGCGTTCTGTTGTATTTACTGAGAAAATAATAACAAGTGAAAGAATGAGACTGAATAATTTTCCCGCCCATGCAAATTTTAAACCTATAATTTTCAATGAAATAAACTGATGGCTTAATTGCTGAATATAACAATCGGTTAAAAAATACAGTAGGAAGAACAACAGATATTTTAGATTGGGTTTTTTGCTGGTAACGAAAGCCAGAATAATAAACGGAAGTAGTAATAAAATCCAAATGAAAGGAGTAAGTAGTGACATAGTTGATTAATTTTTATACTTCAAAAGTATTTTCATTGCTTAAGATTTGAAAAACCTACCGACGAGAATAGTTTTTTTACCGACGAAAATTGGACTATTCTAAAAAAGACGTTTAAACAAAGTTTATTCGGACGTTTAAACAAAGTCGAAGATGCAGTCACAATCTAATTTTGTCTCATTCATAACAATTAAAACTTTATAAAAATGAGACAAGACAATTATCAAGGAAAATTACAGAAAGCGATAAATTCAGGTTTTAACGCTTCATCAACCACAACTGATGTCATTAAGGGAATTGATTTAACGGGAAAAACAGCGATTGTAACGGGCGGAAATACCGGAATTGGTTTAGAAACTGTTATTACATTGGCTTCGGCTGGAGCAACTGTAATTGTTCCCGCGAGAGATGTAGAAAAAGCAAAGATAAACCTGCCGGATTCGCTTCCTATTGAAATTGAAAAAATGGATTTGGTAAACCCAGAATCAATTGATGCATTTGCTGAGAAGTTTTTGGCATCAGGAAGACCACTCCATTTATTAATTAACAATGCGGGAATTATGTGGGTACCGTTTCGCAAAGACAGCCGAGGGATTGAATCACAGCTTGCGGTTAATTATTTGGCGCAGTTTCAGCTGACGGCTCGATTATGGCCGGCATTAAAAAAAGCAAATGGCGCAAGGGTTATTAATGTTTCTTCTCAAGGACATCAATTTGGATCATTTGATTTTGAAGATCCTAATTTTGAAAATCGTGAATATGAAACTTTATTAGGTTACGGACAATCGAAAACTGCGGTGAATTTGTTTTCAGTCGAACTGGATTATCGTGCACAATCCCACAATGTAAGAGCATATTCGCTTCATCCGGGTTCGATTGGCGGAACTGAATTAGCAAGAGAAGCGCCATTAGAATTGTTTCAAAAATTAGGTTATGTAGATGCAGAAGGGAATATATTAGCAGAGGTTGCAGCTTCTTTAAAAACAATTCCACAGGGAGCGGCAACGACAGTTTGGTGTGCGGTTAGTCCGCAGCTAGAAAATATCGGCGGTGTATATTGCGAAGATTTAAATATTGCTCCTTTAGCCACAACAGTTTCGATAACTCCAGGTGTCCGAGAATATGCAGTAGACGAAAAAAATGCCAAAGATTTATGGAAATGGAGTGAAGAAGTGACGGGGATTTCTTTTGGTATTTAGTCTTTTTTAGTATTCAGTATTCAGTTTTCAGTTTTCAGTCACAGTCGCAGTGAATAGTCAAAAGTAATTAGCAAACAGTAAAAACTAGAAACTGGACACTGCGACTGAATACCGCGACCGAGTATTGAGACTGAACACTGAGACTGAACACTGAGACTGAATACTGAATACTGAAAACTGAAAACCGAAAACCCAAGACCGAAAAAAAACTATTTTTGTAATTATAAAAGCACTAAACCGCTCTGTTATGGAATATAAAGCCAAGTATATAACCGATGATATAAAACTTTCCTGTTATGAAGATAAGTTTTTCAAATCAGATATTATGTTTGAACACCATATGCTGATTTGGTTTATTTCGGGGGAGACTAAAATCGTTCAGGCGGATGCTTCTTATGTATTCAAAAAAGGCGATATTTTTTTAATTCCGAGAAATCAGTTGGCGACGATTATTAATTATCCTAAAGATGGCGAACCGCATAAAACAGTTGTAATGCATTTGTCGGTTGAAAGATTACGGGATTTTTATGCGAATCTGGATGTAAAACCCGAAGCTTTGCTGTCAAAAAAAATATATTCATTTGACAATCATCCGTTACTGGAAAGTTGTCTGGCTTCTTTGGTTCCGTATTTTGAAATGAAAGATCTGCCGGAAAATATCGCTTCACTTAAAATTACAGAAGCCATTAGTATTCTAAGAGCAATTGACAAAGGAATTGATAATGTTCTTGCCAATTTTGAAGAACCTGGAAAAATTGATTTAGCGGGTTATATGGAGAAGAATTTTATGTTTAATCTGCCATTGGAAAAATTTGGCTATTTAACTGGAAGAAGTCTTACGACGTTTAAAAGAGATTTCAGCAAAATTTTTAATACCACTCCGCAGCGCTGGCTTACGCAGAAACGTTTGGAACTAGCGCATTATCAATTTGTAGAAAAGAAAAAGAAACCTATTGATGTGTGTTACGAAGTAGGGTTTGAGAATTTATCCCATTTTTCTTTTGCTTTCAAAAAACAGTTCGGTTACGCTCCAACTGAATTAATAGAGCGGGTGAGGACCTAATTTTTACTTTTATAAAAGATGCTTAACGGCATCTTTTTTTACGCCTGAGTTTTTTCTGCTGAAAGAATTGCAAAACAAAAATCACCACTTCAGATTTCGGTAACAATTCCTTTTAATTGTTAATATTATGTTTCTATTCCTGGCTTTTTATTAATGTAAACGTAACTTAACTGACCTACCCTCAGGTCTAATTTTGAAGACATATAATAAAACAAAATACGTAGTATATGTCCTCTTTTAAAAAAAGAAATCTTCTTCCCCAAACAATTCATTTTAGTGTTTCTGCAAACGCTTTTTATCTGCCAATCAAAATCAAAGTGACTTGTTATGTATAAAGAATTAACCGATGAAATTCTTGTAGAATTATTGAAGCAGGGAAAAGACAAAGCTTTCGACGAGTTGTATTTTCGGTATAGAGATTCACTGGTTCGTTTTGTATACGTCAGAATGAAATCAGTACCTATTTCTGAAGAGATTGTTCAGGAAGTTTTCACCAGTATTTGGGAACGACGTAAAACGCTGGTCATTCAGAAAACATTTGCGGCTTACATTTACACTTCGGTTCGCTATATGACTTTAGATTATATAAAATCGCATACTGTTACCGATCAATACATACAAGAGATTTTAGATAAAAATACCGTTTCCTATACGAGTCATAACGCTACCGAAGATTCTATTTATTATGAAGAGCTGCAAAAGGCGGTAGACGAAGCGGCGATGCTTCTTCCTAAAAAATCAAAAGAGGTTTTTATTCTGAGCCGAGTTAAACATTATACCAACAAAGAAATTGCCGACGAACTCAATGTTTCAATCGATACGGTAAAATATCACATCACATACGCACTGAAATTCATGCGAACCTATCTGGGGGAGTTTAATTGAAACGTAAAATTCAGATTAAGAAGTTGACTTTTTTCTTAACAGAAGCGTAACCTCATGCACCTACCTCAAAATACAATTCCAAAGACATACTATTAAAGACATAAAGAAATTATAATGCCTGACAATTTACATAAAGAAGTAAAGAATTTTTTAGACGGAAAATATTCTCCAAAAGGACAAGAAATGTGGAACAAGTGGTTCGACAATCCGGAGGAAGTTTCTGAAAATATAGACATGATGAAGTCCAGCCGTTCGAAATTGCAAAAAGAATTAAGAAACATCAAAAAAACAAACAGCGTTATTCCGCTTCATTATAAAAACTGGCTTGCTGCGGCTTCTGTTGTTTTCCTAATCGGATTATCTGTGTTTTTTTATCAATCCTCTTCATCAGTAGAAAACAAACAATTTACAGTAAAATTGGGCGAACATGCCAAAATAAAACTAAGCGATGGAACACAGATCTGGCTAAATGCCGGAAGTGTTTTAAAATATCCTACAACATTTAAGGGTGATACCAGAGAAGTATACTTAACAGGAGAAGCTTTTTTTGATGTTGCCAAAGACAAAAAACATCCGTTTATCATTCACACTAATAAAATGGATACCAAAGTACTCGGAACCAGTTTTAACGTACAGGCTTATCCAGATCAAACAACACAGGAAGTTTCGGTTATGACCGGAAGAGTAAATGTGAAATCGACAGTTACCGAAGAAAATGTATATGTAACACCGGGACAAAAAGTAGTATTTAAATCTCACGATAATAAACTTCAGGCTTTTAAAGATATCCCAGTGAATACCATTTCGTTGTGGCGAAAAAATATAATGGTTTTTGAAGACACACCTCTGCCAGAAGTAATAGCAACTATCAATCGCAATTACAATGTAGCTGTCGAAATTAAAAACAAGAATTTGAGCACACTAAAAATCAGTGCTTATTTTAAAGAATTACCAGCAGATCAAGTAATTGGTTTGGTATGCAATATCATCAATGCCAATTACAAATTGGATTCTGGAGTGTATACAATTCAGTAAAATATCAAAAATAAACTACGTAGATCAGATAATCAAAAACAAAACAATTAAAACTAAAAACTATGAATGAAAAACAAATGCGGTATGCCGTAAAGTGTCAAAGCATAAGGACAATAGGAAAAAATATATTCCTGTTTATGGCTTTATTTTTTGCAGCACTGACAGTAAAAGCCGGGAATGTTGACATTAACAAAAGAGTGACTTTAAAGGTTGAAAATGAAAGTATAAAAAACATTTTCCAAAAGATAGAAAACCAAGTCGACGTGCATTTTATGTACGAAAGCAGTCAGGTAAACACCAATCAGAAATTAAGCTTAAAATTAAACAACGTAACGCTGGAACAAGCATTGGATAAAATCTGCGGTATTGCATTGCGATATGAAATTGTAAGCAACAATATCGTAATCAAGAAAAACCAAAAAGCAGATCAGAATAAAATTACCATTTCGGGTACTGTTTTCGGAGGAGATGACAATATGCCGTTACCAGGTGTTGGAATTAGAGATAAAGGCTCTAATGCAACTGCTGCAACAGATTTTGACGGAACTTTTAAAATGGAAATCAATGCACCTGAGGCTGTACTTGAATTTTCGTATGTGGGTTATGTCACTCAAGAAGTCAAAGTAAACAAATCAGAAACTATTACTGTAAAATTGGCTGCTGATATGAAACAGCTTCAAGAAGTTGTAGTAATGGGGTACGGAAGTGTGAAAAAGAACGAAGTTTTAGGTGCCGTAGGTGCGGTTTCTATGAAAGAAGCATCCAGCAGAACCTACAATAACGCTGCCGAATTGTTACAAGGAACCGTTGCCGGAGTTACTGTAATTAACGATGGTGGAGACCCAACAGCTGCGCCAACAATCAACATCCGTGGTATTGGTTCTTTAAATGCCGAAACACCGTTAATTGTTTTAGACGGAATTATTTACAGCGGTTCATTAAATACTTTAAATCCAAATGATATTGCTTCGATCAGTGTTTTGAAAGATGCGGCTTCTGCAGCAATTTACGGAGCAAGAGCTTCGGGAGGAGTAATTTTAATTACCTCTAAAAAAGGAATTTCAGATAGAATCAATGTCAATGTAAACTATCAAGGAGGTTTTCAGAATGTGGCCAAAAAACTAAAGGTTTTAAACGCCGCAGAATATGCTGATGCCATGAACCTTGCTAGAGACAATGCAGGTTTACCAAGAATTCCTGCGTTTGATCCTGCCTTTGAACCAACGGCAAGAACAACAAAAACAAATTGGATGGATGAAATTTTCCATACAGGAGAAATTCAGGATTTATCTCTTTCGATAAATGGAAAAACAGAAAAATCAAATTTCTTTCTTTCAGGAAGCTATAGAAAAAATGAAGGAATTTTGTTGAATACGTACAGTGAACGTTACACAGCAAGAGCCAATTCATCTTTTAAACTGGCTGATAATTTTACTATTGGAGAAAATTTATCATACTCTTTAACAAATGGACAGACGGCAAATACAGCAAGTTCTTATACAGGAGCCATTCAAGCCGCAATTTTGTATCCGCCTAACGCGACGATTTACAGAGAAGATGGTTCTGGACAATTTGGTGGAGTTCCAGAAAAATATATAGGTTCTTACGGAGACGTTATTAATCCAGTAGCGTATTTAAAAAGACTGGACAATAAAAATCCAATTTCTACCATTTTGATCAATCCATATGCAGAATGGGAAGTTATTCCGGGATTAAAATTGAAAACAAACTGGGGTTACACCAGAATTCAAGATAATGCAAAAGATTTTACTGTAAAAGTTACAGAGCCAGGAAAAATATTCGACTTTAACCGTTTGACTCAAAAATCGTTGACGATTACCGATTTATTAAGTGAGCAGACCATTTCTTATGAGAAATCATTTGGAAACCACAATCTTAAAGCTTTAGCCGGATATACGTATCAAGAAACCAAAAAAGATTTCTACACAGTTGAAGGAACAGGTTTTGACAACGAAGATCCATCTCAGCGTTATTTATTAAATGCAAAATTAATCCAGCAGACAGGAGTAGGATTATCAGACGAAATTATTTCTTCTTATGTTGGAAGGTTAAACTACGATTACAACCAGAAATATTTATTATCAGGAATTGTGCGTCGTGACGGAACTTCAAAATTATTATCACAAAACCGCTGGAAAGTATATCCTTCTGTTTCGGCAGGTTGGTTAATTTCTGAAGAAAATTTCATGAAAGGTTTAGAACCAATCATCAGCAATTTAAAACTTCGTGCAAGCTGGGGGCAAATTGGAAATTTAGGAAACCTTGGACCGTATCAGTTCAGTGTCCCTTTGGTACAAACCCAAGCGTTAATTGGAGCAACACCAACGATCAATTACGGATATGCTGAAAGTGAATTATCAAATCCAAATTTAAAATGGGAAAGTTCAGAGCAGACGAATGTTGGTTTAGATTTCACCATGCTGAACAACAGTTTAGTAGGATCTGTTGATGCGTATATTAAGAAAAACAAAGACATGTTGGTTCGCGACCAATTACCAGGAGTTTCAGGAACGCCGCAAGGAAGAATTGTAAACTCAGGAGATGTTGAAAACAGAGGAATCGAGGTAAGTTTAACCTACCAGAAAACAAAAGGAGAATTTAAGTATGACATTACCGCAAATGCAGGATTCTTAACTAATAAAATTGTTTCGATTAAAGACGATTTAACCTCATTAGAACCATTAAATCTAAGCCGTGTTCGTAGTTTGCCTTTGGCTAATATTTATCAAGTAGGAAGTCCGGTTGGTGCTTTCTACGGATATGCAACAGACGGGTTATTTCAAAGTAATGAAGAAGCAAAAGCATACGTGAACTCTAAAGGTGTAGCGTATCAGCCAAATGCAGTTGCCGGAGACATTAAATTTAAAGATGAAAATGGTGACGGTGTCATCAATAACAGCGATAGAGTAGTGCTGGGAAGTCCTTTTCCAAAAACAACATACAGTTTAAATGCCAATTTCAAATACAAAGGATTTGACGTGAACATTTTCTTTAATGGTGCAGCAGGAAACAGCGTTTTCAATGCTGTGAAATATACGGGTTTAAATGCTTCTTTTCCAGGATATAATTTACTAGCGGATTCTAAAAATGCGTGGTCACCAACGAATACCAATACAAACGTTCCAATACTTTCTTCTACAGATAACAATAACAACTTCGGACGTATTTCTGATTTGTATATCGAAGACGCTTCTTTCCTTAGATTGAAAAACGTTTCGATTGGGTATACGGTAAAAGAAAATTGGTTAAATGGAAAAGCAAAACTGAGATTCTTTATTTCAGGACAAAACTTATTTACGATTACAAAATACTCAGGAATGGATCCAGAAGTTGGTCTTAAAAACTTCGGAATGGACTTAGGACGTTACCCGCTTTCACGTATTTACATGACGGGTGTTAATGCAACTTTTTAAAAAATAAAAACAATTCAAAATGAAAAAAATAAGTCTTTTAGTATTGAGTTTACTGCTTTTGGCCGGTACTTCGGCTTGTGAAAGCGAACTTGATGTAGTGCCTCAGGGAGCGCCTTCAAGCGGAAATTTCTGGAAAACTCCAGCAGATGCAAAAGCAGGGGTAAATGCCATTTATGCTTTGTATTCGGACGATAATATGTACGGTCGTGGTTTTTTCTGGCTGAACAATGCCAGTGATGACATTGGAACAAAACCAAGACAAAACGCAGAACGTATCAAAAACTTTATTGTTGATGGATCAGAATCAGATACCAAAGATATCTGGAGAATTCACTACGAAATTATGAAACGATGCAACGACGTAATTCGTAACGTTCCTAATATTGCTTTGGATGAGAAAACTAGAAACGGAATGTTGGGTGAAGCCTATTTTAATCATGCGGTAATGCATTTAGAATTGGCGTATCATTATGGAGATGATCGTGCCGGAATTCCAATTCAAGACAGAGAAAATCCAACCAATGTCTACGTGCCTCGTGCTAAAAACGTAGCCGAAAATTACGCATACATTGCTGCCGATTTAATCAAAGCGGCTGATTTATTGCCATATTTTAACGAAATGACTTCTGACAATTACGGACGCGCACACAAAACTGCTGCTTGGGCGTATTTGGTTCGTACGTATTTGTATGCGAAAGACTGGGACAACGCTATAAAATATGCGAATATGATTGTAGCAAGCGGCAAACACAAACTGCTTGATAATTTTGAAGATGTATTTAAAATCAGCAACAACTGGTCTTCAGAATACATTTGGTCAGTAACTTCAAGTGCCGAAAATACTTCTTTAGGTTCTATTTTTCCAGGAGTTTGTTTAGAAGATAAAGGATGGGGAGTTTACAACGGATGGGGGAATTTCTATCCAACAAAAGAATTATTCGATGCCTATGCTCCAAATGATAAAAGACGCAGCGCTACGATTTTACAAAAAGGAGATAAGTTTGTGTATTTTGGAGAAGAAGTAACTTTTAATGAAGGAAATCATGTAGTAAGTTCAAGTAACAGAACCGGTTATCAGTTTAAGAAATACATGGAACCGTTTAGTTATCCAAAAACAACATCTGGCGGAGTAGATATTCGTTATGTAAATGCAAATGGAGATAAACCTTCAACAGCTTTAAACGTACCGCTTTTACGTTATGCAGATGTTATTTTAATGCTGGCAGAAGCGAAATTAATGAAAGGTCAAAATGCCGATACAGAAATCAATATGATCCGTCACCGTGCAGGTCTTGCAGATATTTCGGGAGCTACAATGGTTGATTTAAAAAGAGAAAGACGCTGCGAATTAGCAGGAGAATGGACAGATCGTCATTTTGATTTAGTTCGCTGGGGAGATGCCAAAGAAGCATATGCAAAACCATTGCACCATTATAACGGAACCGTAATTTATCCGGCTCGTAATTTTAATCCTGCTGTACACCACGTTTGGCCAATACCACCAGATGAAATCGCAGTGAGCAAAGGCGCCTTGTTTCAAAATCAAGGCTGGTAATAAATAATTTTGTTGTGTTTTTATAGTTTTTTTTCACTGCAGTCTTGGTCAGGAGACTGCAGTTGTAAAAATATTATTACGCGAATTTAAACAAAGTAAAACGCCTCTATATATAAAGAAAAGCCATGTTTCTATGTGTTTAAAAAATAGCAGAAACCCTTTCTCATAAAGTTACCTACAGCTTTAAAAGAATAAAAAATCATTTTCGATGAAAAAAATAGTCACCCTTTTTTGCCTTCAATTTTGTTTGTTTGTACAAGCACAAGAATACACTTCATCCAACATTCATTCACATAACGATTACGAAAGTAAACTGCCTTTTTACGGAGCGTATTCCAATGAAACCGGTATTATCGAAGCCGATGTTTTTTTAGTAAACAACGAATTGTTTGTAGCGCATACTTCAAAAGAAATTACAGCCCATAACACCCTTAAAAGTATGTATTTGGAACCTCTTTCTTCTAAACTAAAAACGTTGGAAGGAAAAGCCTATCCAAGCAACAAACCTTTGATTTTGATGATTGATATCAAGTCGGATGCTGATACAACGTTAAAAGCCATCACACAGCAGCTAAAAACATTTCCAGATATTATTTCGAATAAAAATATAAAAGTGGTTATTTCAGGAAACCGACCTGTTGCAACACTTTGGGCAACATACCCGGATTTCATTTATTTTGATGGAAGATTAACCGAAAATTACACATCAGATCAATTAGCACGGGTTGAAATGATTAGTGAAGATGTAAAAGAAATCACGGTTTGGAATGGAAAAGGTGTTCTAACACAACCAGATTCTGAAAAAATTCAAGCAATCATTAAAAAAGTACACGATCAGAATAAAAAAATCAGATTCTGGGCAACACAGGACAATGTCAATACCTATATGACTTTAATGAATTTAAAAGTCGATTTTATAGGAACAGATAAAGTAGCTGAATTGGCGCAGTTCATCAATAATATTAAAACGACATTCTACCAGAATACGGAATTCCACAAAGCGTATATTCCTAAAAATAATTTCAAAAACAAACGTCCGAAAAATGTAATTCTCCTTATTGGCGACGGAATGGGATTAACTCAAATCTATTCAGGTTATACTGCGAATAAAGGACAATTGAGTTTGTTTAATATTCCAACACAAGGATTTTCGATTACCAAAGCATCAGACAGTTACATTACAGATTCGGCTGCAGGAGCTACGGCTATGGCAACAGGACATAAAACCAATAATCGTTTTATAAGCGTTGACACGCAGGGAAAACCGCTGGAGTTAATCACACAGCAATTGGCTAAGAAAAACTATAAAACGGCAATTATTTCTGCTGGAAATATTACAGATGCCACACCAGCTGCTTTCTACGCGCATCAGCCCGAAAGAAGTTTAAGCGAACCAATTGCCAATGATTTTCTTTCAAACCCTTCTGATATTTTAATTGGAGGAGGACAGAAAGAATTTATGTCAAGAAAAGACGGTAAAGATTTGGCTAAAATATTAATCGAAAAAGGCTATACATTTTCAGATAAATTTGCGAGTTTGGACACGATCAAAAACAACCGATTTGTAGTTTTAGAAGATGCTGCAGTAGTTTCAATGAAAAATGGGAGAGGAGACTTTCTAACCAAATCGTTCTCTAAAACAGTCAACACTTTTTCGAAAACAAAAAATCCGTTTTTCATCATGGCCGAAGGAGCGCAAATTGATTACGGCGGACACCAGACAAACGTAGAATATGTAGTTCGCGAAATGCTGGATTTTGACAAATTAGTAGGAGAGGCAATGGCTTTTGTAGACCAAAACCCTGAAACACTTTTAATTGTAACCGCAGATCACGAAACAGGCGGACTTTCATTAATCGACGGAAGTATCGAAAAAGGCTACGTGCACGGAAGCTTCAGTACCAACGATCACACAGCAGTTCCGGTTCCGGTTTTTGCATATGGTCCGGGATCTCAGAATTTCTCAGGCGTTTATCAAAACACCGAAATCTATTCTAAAATTATGGAATTGGTTTCTAAAAAGTAATTTTTTAAAGTCCGCATTAATTACTAATGCGGACTTTTACCTTCATATCCATTTTAATTTCTGTGCCAGCGTACAAGCTTCGGTGGTATTATTAACTTTCATTTTTTCGAGGATATTTTGTCTGTGTCGGCTGACGGTATTAATGCTGATGAAAAGAAGGGAAGCGATTTCTTTACTTTGTTTGCCTTTTTGGAGCATTTTTAAGATCTCTTTTTCCCTGTTGGAAAGAAAAGTATTGTTTTCGGTTTCAATTTGATTGATGATATTTCCGTCTGCTGTATTTACAATTGAACCTTCATAATTTAAAGCTTGCAGGAAATCAAAATTGTATAGACATAATGCGAGTTCTATATTTTCGTGTTCAGGATTTGAAAAATAATACATTTTGTGTAGAAGTGATTTATCAGCATTTTTGTCGATAAGCCGCAAACGGCTTATTACACAATAATCATGGCGTTCATCAATTGGAATGGTTTTAATAAACTGAAAGAACTTTAGTTCTAGAATATATTTTTGAAGCACATCATCGGGATTTAATTTGTTAAACAATTCTTCTTCCCAGATGGTTTCTATTTCATGCATTTGTTTTGATTGAAAAATAGCCAGTTCGTTGGCAATTTTTCCAGAGTACACATAACTTTTATTATGGTACAGGTCGCTCAAAACAGCAATTCCGTTTTCTAGTTCGGCAAAATTTTGAGCAATTTGCTGACATTTTTTCAATTGCACATCACTTTCTGAATTACCTGAAATAGGCTGTTGTAACAATTGTATATTCAAATCATTTTTGATATTCTTCATTCAAAAAAATGGTTATTTATAAGTATTGTCTTCTGCGTATATAGAAAATATATTTGTGTGAAATTTTAGACGGAAATATAATAATTAAAATGGGATTTAAACTAATTCTGAAATTCTTATTTTTTGTATTCGACTTATTATCAATTTACTTCAGCTAAATTGATCTTAAAGTTGTTGAATTAACCAAAACTGTAACCTTTATGAAACAACTTCTGATTATTCTTTTTTCTGCCGGTATTTTTTCGGTTTCGGCACAAAATGCTTCTCTTATAAAAAGACTTGACGGCAGTACGATTTCTGCGGATAGTCTTACCAATGCGATAAAAACCTTTATGAGTAAAGGCAATGTAAAAGGAATTGGAATAACCGTTTTCAATTCTAAGAAACCGGTTTTTATGAAAACATTCGGTTACAGCAATGTTGAAAAACAAAAAGAATTACAAACCAATACTAATTTATACGGTGCCTCTTTAAGTAAAGCCGTTTTTGCTGTTTTAGTATTGAAACTGGTTGAAGAAGGCGTTATAACTTTAGATAAACCGCTTCAAAGTTATCTGCCAAAACCTATTTATGAATACGAACACAAAGTATGGCATGAAGATTTTACAGAATTAAAATCAGATCCGAGATATACAAAAATTACAGCCCGTATGTGTTTGGATCATACAACTGGTTTTCCAAACTGGCGCTGGTTTGAATCGGATGAAAAATTACGCATTAAATTTGAACCGGGAACAAGATACAGTTATTCGGGAGAAGGACTTACGTATCTTCAGGTGGTGTTAGAAAAAATTACCGGAAAACCTCTGGAAGAACTGGCTCAGGAAAAAGTATTTAAGCCTCTTGGAATGACGAATTCTAGTTATAAATGGCAGGATAAATTTGAAAAAGATTATGCGTACGGCTACGAACATGATAATTCGCTTCAGGAAAAAGACAAAGACAATGCGCCAAGAGGAGCAGGAACACTTGAAACGACTTTAGAAGATTACAGTAAATTTCTTTCGGCTTTGCTGGGTAAAAAACTTCTAAAAGAAAAATCATATAAAGAAATGTTTAGTCCGCAGATTAGAATTCATTCCAGAACCCAATTCGGTCCGGGTGCGGCTGAAGACGGAAATTGGAACGACAACATTCAGCTTTCGTATGGTTTAGGATGGGGAATACTGCAGTCGCCATACGGAATTGGCGCTTTTAAAGAAGGGCAGGGTTCGGGTTTTCAAAACTACGGAATTATTTTCCCTGAAAAAGGAATCGGAATGCTCATTATGTCTAATAGTTACAACACAGACAGTATTATAAAATATCTATTAGAAACGGGAATAAAAGATACTTTCACACCATGGCAGTGGGATCAATACATTCCGTATGATAAAAAGTAGTTAATCCTGTTTAAATTCTTTTAGAGACCCATCATCATTAAATTGTATCTAATACCTTTCGCGGCTTCCGTGTATGCTTGTTGGATACCATTTTAGCTGATTTTTCCAAATCGAAATGTACACGCTTGTTAAAGGCTCTGCGCCTTCGATTTCGCTTGCTTTTTGATTATAGATTTCGGCAACTTTTGAAGCATTTACAAAGTTTATTTTAGAAAGTGGAACTAATCGGCCTTTAATATCGTCATGCACTGATAACTGAACCGGTCTTGGTTCCGACCATTTGCCATCTTTGTATTCGTACGTATCAACGTATTTTGGATTTTTTGGATGCTGTAATAATACATTTATGCTCCCGTAATTATAAAAATATACCGTAGAGTAAACAAATATTTCTTTTCCGGCATACTGTGGTAATTTTTTTAATTCTTCCTCCGCTTTTTGCAAAATTTCTGGATGCTCTAAAAGAACTATTTTTTCGTTTGCTGTAGTTTCAGAATTTGAAGTTTCGAATTTTTGTTCTTGTTCTAATTCATGTTCTTTTTCGACAACAGTATCATTAGGTTTAAAAGTTTCATTTATACTTTGTGTTATCTGCTGACAGCTTACAAGCATCGAACAAATAATCGTTGCAATAATCAGTTTTTTCATTATTAAATAGTATTTAAATCTGAGGTAAAGGCAATTTGGCTTGGATTTTCCGGTAAATAAAAGATAGAAATGTATTCCTGTTTCGTAATATCTAGATCAAGCAGTCCCACCACTTTTTTCAAACTGCTGCGATGCAGCTGATTGTGAGTATCTGTATATTCCAACTCAAATCGCATCATAGGCTGTTCGTTAATGTACGTTCCGGTCTGGCTTACTTTGATTAATTTGGCTGAAGTTTTAATTCCTTTAAATTTAATTACTAGTGAATCATCGCTTAATCCCGTTATTTTTCTAAATATAAAGCCTACAAGTATACGATAAAACAATAATATGGCTGGACAGAGAATGAGCGGATGCCAGAAAGCTAGAAATCGCCAGCCCATACCGTAACTTTCTGTTCGGTATGAAAAAATGTAATACGCTATAACTGCAATAGAAAGAATAACAAAACCTAATATTCTTAAAGCAAAACTTCTAAAATTTATAGAAGCTTCAGATGAAGCAATCATCATATAAGGCGGCTGGTTCATATCTCGATCTAATAAGATATTCAGTTTATTGCCACTTTCAAAACGTTTTGCCAGCGGTTTTAGATCGGTTATAGTCGTTTTGTGTGTGATTTCAGAATCAGATAAATTTTTGAAACACAATTCAAGTTCGTATGTGTTGTAAACTGAAGTTGCTTTTGAAATTTTCTGAGCATTTAAAATTTTAGATTCTCGAAGTACTCCATGCGCTTTTATTTTTGCCATATTTCTTCTGGTAATAAAAAGCTGTAGAATCCATTTTCTAAAATAACCAACTAAAAGAATAAGCCACAGTAATATAGAGAGAGCAAGATAAGCTAAAGCCAAATAAGGATTTCCGTCTTTTAAAGCATCAATATCAGATTCGCTTTTAATGTTGTAATACAAAAACATGGGAAACGGAATAGCAAAAAAGAGCATGTAAAGTGCCCAAAAGGTTAAGGCAAGATTTTTTTTCATTGCTTACAAGATTTTGGGTTAGATAAAATAATTTTTGGCATGTATTTTCATTTAAAATCTAAAAAACACTTATGAATTTATAAGGTTTTTCTACAGATGGTATCATTCAAATTTAAGGAAATAAGAATTGTATCACAAAATTTTTTTGTTATGAAATAGATATTAAACCATTCTTAAAAGAAAAAATGCACAATATTCAATGTTGTTTTCTTAAAGTGAGAAAACCGTAATTGTACAAAATAGTTATTGTTTTTATAAAGATAGTTCTACCTTTGCGACAGATTTTGGTCTGTTTTTTTTCAATTTTTAAGAAAAACAGTTAAAAGGGAATCAGGTGTAAATCCTGAACAGACCCGCTACTGTAAGTTCTATTAAGTCTTTAAACGTTACTTATGCCATTGTTCGCTGCCGCGGATGAGAAGGCTGTTTTAAAGATGGAACAAGTCAGGAGACCTGCCATAATCACATAAGTTTAAAACTTTCGAGGAATAAAGTTGAAGACAATAACTGCACCGGCTATTTTGTAGCGGGTCTTTTTTCGTATTGTTGTCTGGTTACGTTCCCGAAATTAATTTTTAAAATTAATAGGTAATGCATCGTATCCAGCAAACTCGTTTATTTTCTTTTCAAGCAATAATGCTGAACATACATCATGTGAATATTTCTCGTGATAATTTTCCAATTATTCAGTTGCAAATTTTTTCCAAAATCTGTTGAATCAGTAATGTTCTATCAAATAAAATCCCAAATCCACTTTTCACATTTCACATCTTCTCCAAAAAAAACAATGAATTCAACTAAAATTCTAAAAGCCACATTTTTATTTCTTTTTCTCTTTGGAATAACAGCCTGCCAAACCGATAAAGAAGAAGAAACCGAAACGACAGTAGTATTAAAGGAATCATATACCATTGATCGATTTAAAGTACTCAGCATTGCTCTTGATTTATCTGCTGATGCCAAAATAAAATGGCGTATTAATGATTCTGTAATTTCAAATACATCGCAACTGGATTTTATCAGTCCGTATTTAAAAAGTTATCCTTTATTTTTAGAAGTAGAAAAAAATGGCGTATTGAAGATTTACGAATCTAAAATTAATGTCATTAAAGAAGCTGGAACCTATAGTAAATACATTTCGAACGTATTTGATTTTCGTCCAGCAGTGGGGCAGTTTACCAATGAAATTCCGCAGTATGCAGCTGGAAACACAGAATCTCAAGTGATTGCTTTGGCCAAAAAATCTTTGGTAGGTGCCAATACTACAATGATTTCTTTAGGTGGTTTTGGTGGTTATGTTGTGTTTGGTTTCGATCATACAATTCCCAATTTGAAAGGAAAAGATTTTAAAGTTTTAGGAAATGCATTTTGGGGAAATGAAGCCAATGAAGCTCGTTCAGGATCATGTGAACCCGGAATTATTCTAGTCGCTTACGACAAAAATAAAAACGGAAAACCTGATGAAGACGAATGGTACGAAATAGCAGGAAGCGAATATTTTAAAAATACAACTCTTAAAAACTACAGCATAACCTATTTTAAACCAGACGAATCTAAAACCGGAGTAGCAGGAAATGAATTCTGGCAGACTGATGTTGAATACATTAAATGGCAGGACAATTTGGGAAATTCAGGCCATAAGACCAAAAACAATTTTCATATTCAAAGTTATTATCCGCTTTGGATTTCAGACGCATCTTACACGCTCAAAGGAACCCGAATGGAAAATAACTTTTATGACCAAAGCGGCACCGGAAATTACTGGGTCGGTAAATCATTTGAATTTGGTTATGCCGACAATGCGCCCAATAATGATGACGCTTCTAGCATTGACATTTCATGGGCTGTTGATAAAAACGGAAACTATGTAAAACTTCCAGGAATTGATTTCATTAAAGTTTATACAGGAATTAATCAGGAAGCGGGCTGGCTTGGAGAAGTTTCGACAGAAGTAGCCGGCGCTTATGATTTATACTTTGACTAATTAAAATTTTTTAACCTAAATACAAATTATGAAGAAAAACTACTTTTTAATACTGTTGTTATTTTTTGCACTCTTTTCGAATGCTCAGATTACCGTTCAGGGCGTGCCAAGAAGTGACATAAAACAAAAAATAACAACACAAAAGCAATCCAAAAAAGGAGCCAGTACCATCACTTTTGATGATATAAAATACTGGGTGGGAACAGGAAGCAACAAAGCCGCTTTTGTCGTACAATGGAATGATGATAAAAATTCTGATGCTTTAATATGGGGATTTAAATGGGATGGCGATGCAACAGGAGAAGATATGCTAAAAGCCATTGCAAAAGCAGATCACCGTTTTTTTACGTTGCTGTATCAGGGAACACAATTTGGTTCTGCTATTGGAGGATTTGGTTTTGACCTGAATGGAAAAAACACGAACGGACTTTATAAAGATGAAAATGTAACCTATCCGTATTATCCTGTAAGTGGTATTGTAAACACAACTGCTTACGATTTTGATCAATACACACCAATAGATGCAGAAGATCACTGGCAGTCTGGCTGGATGTCAAAAGGATATTGGTCGTATTGGGTAAAAGATGACATCGATAGTGATTTTGGGTACTCGGGTTTGGGAGCGTCAAGTCGTGCTTTACAAAATGGTTCTTGGGATGTTTGGAATTTCAATCCAGAATTTAATACCATTGATATTTCAACAGAATTTACTCCTGTTGATCCTTATGTAAATGTGGGAGATTTTACAAAAGGCTATTTTGTAGTAAACGAAGAATGGTTTGGACACACGAATGGTTCTGTAAATTTTGTAGACAATGAAGGAAATATCAATTATCGTGTTTACAGCGCAGCCAACAGCAATCAGGCTTTTGGCGCTACTACACAATACGGAACTATTTATGGCGATAAATTCTATTTCATTTCAAAACAAGCTGCCGATGGCGGTGATAGTCAATATACTCCAGGCGGAAGATTGGTAGTTGCCGATGCTTTAACAATGAAAAAAATCGCTGCTTTTGATAATATCGGTGGAGGAGACGGACGCTCGTTTATTGGTGTAGATGAAAATACAGGCTACATTGGCGCTTCAAACGGAATTTTTGTATTTGATATTGCGAATATGAAAGTAGGCGATATGATAACAGGAACTGGCGGAGGAAGTCAGTATGCCGGACAAATAGGGAATATGATTCGTACCTCAAAATATGTATTTGCAGTAAAACAAAACGCAGGAGTTTTAATCATCGATCCAAAAAATAATACGGTAATTAAAACTATTTCAGGTGCATTTCATTCTATTGCACAAGCAAAAGACGGAAGTGTCTGGGCGATTCAAAACCAGAAATTGGTAAACATCAACGCAGTAAATTTTGATGTAACCGAATATGCCATTCCAACTACTAAATATTTAGGTTCGTGGGGAGCATGGAATGCAGGAAGTTTTACCTACAGCAATAAAGAAAATGCGTTATACTGGATTAATTCAATCAATAGTTTCAATTCGGGAACACAAATTGTAAAATTTGATGCAGCATCCAAAACCTTCAATGAAAACTTTGCAGCAATTCCGGGACAGACTGACACTTATAAACAAATTCCGTATGGAGCGGCCTTGCGTATTGATCCAGTTTCCGATGAATTGATTCTCAATACTACTGAAAGCGGTTATGGCGCTCATTACCAGAAAAACTGGATACATACTTTTAGTAATTCTGGAACGTTAATCAGCACCAAAACATTAAATGATTATTACTGGTTTCCAGCCATAACGGTTTTCCCAGATAATGCTCTGCCGGTTTTAAGTACAGATTTAGCATCTGAAGTTTCCTTAAGCAACAATTTGGTAATTGATTTAAAAACGGTAGTTTCGGATCAAGATAATCTAAGTGCGGCGATTGTAAAAAAGGTAAAATCAATTAGTAATACAGAAATTGTTGCAGCAGAAATTAATGCAGATGACGAATTGGTTCTAACTCCAAAAGCTTCAGGAAATGCAGCAGTTGTAATTAGTTTTAATTCGAATGGTAAAATAATCGAAAAAACGATAACCGTTACCACTAGCACTTTAGGAACAGATCAGTTTGAAAGAATACAAGTGGCAATTTATCCAAATCCCGTTTCCGATTATTTGAACATTAAAACTCAAGATGAATTAAAAGGCGTAATAATATACGACGTTGCTGGAAGAGCAGTAAATACAGTAATAAACAACAATCAAGTCGATGTGAGTGCTTTTGCAAAAGGCTTGTACATCATTACTATCAGCACAGATAAAGGGAATTTTACCCATAAATTTATCAAGAATTAAATTTGTTTTTATTTCAAAAGAAACCCCTTTGTTGACTTTGGCAAAGGGGTTTTTAATTATATTTGATAGAAATTAATTTTTAGCAGCATAAGTTCTGCTCTTAAAATAAATTATAACATGAAAGCATTACTAATTGGCGCAACAGGTTCTACTGGACACGATTTGACAGATCAGCTTCTTGATGATAGTAATTATACCGAAGTGGTACTTTTTGTAAGACGTTCAACAGGAAAATCTCATCCTAAATTGAAAGAATATATTGTTGACTTTTCAAAACCCGAATCTTTTTCAGATATAATTACGGGAGATGTTCTCTTTTCATGTCTCGGCACCACATTAAAAACCGCTGGATCAAAAGAAAACCAATGGAAAATAGACTTTGATATTCCTGTAGCATTTGCTGAAATTGCCAGAAAAAATGAAGTTGGATCTTTTGTTTTGGTTTCCTCTTATGGAGCTTCGGCAAAAAGCAGTGTTTTTTATTCTAAAATGAAAGGCGAATTAGAAGATTATATTGCCAAACTTGATTTCCGTCAATATATCATTTTCAGACCTGGTCCGCTAATTCGAAAAGACACAGATCGTTTGGGAGAAAAAATAGCCGTAAAAGTTATTAAAGTCTTGAATGCATTGGGTTTGTTTAAGAATATAAAACCTATTTCGACTTACTTTTTAGCCCAAAAATTAAGAAAAGCTCCAAAAGAACTTCCACTCGGAATCACAATATTAGAACTCGATCGTATTCTTAAATTTTAGTTTTTACTTCCTAATACTCTTTACAATAGTCAAAAAAAGAAGTTCTGGAAATCTTCAACAGAGGTTAAAGAATCACTGCAGAGTACAATTACTCTAGGGTTTTATACCAAATTGTCTTACCTTTATGCACTTTACTTTTATATTAAAATGAATAAAGATTTTCCAATTCCAGATAACGAACTGCAGCGTTTAGCCGCACTAAAACGCTACAATATATTAGACACGCTTCCGGATAATGCTTTTGATGATGCCACAAAGCTTGTTTCATATATTTGTGGAGTTCCCATTGCTCATATTTCATTTATAGATGAAAATAGACAATGGTTTAAATCTGAAATTGGTATTGGCATATCTGAAGTGCCTAGAGAAATTACATTCTGCCGTTATACCATTTTAGACACTGAAATGGTTGAAATAAATGACACACATTTAAACGAACGCTTTAAAGACGATCCCAATGTAACAGGAGGTTTCAACGTACGTTTTTATGCTGGAGTACCACTGACGACTCCCGATGGTTATAACATTGGAACTTTGTGTGCTGTCGATCATATAGTCAAAAAACTTGATGAAAATCAAAAAAATGCCCTTTCGATTGTTGCTAAACACGTAATCGCACAATTAGAATTGTCAACCAAAAATATTGAACTGAAAGAACAGCGAAAAATTGCCGAAAAAGCCGTTTTGGCGCGTGATAGTTTTTTGGCCAATATGAGCCATGAAATCAGAACGCCTTTAAATGCAATTATTGGTTTTACAGATCTTCTTGCGCAGACAGAGTTAGATGAAATGCAGCGTGATTATATTGAAAGTGTGCAGATTGCAGGCGAAAATCTGCTTTTGATTGTAAATGATATTTTGGATCTTTCTAAAATCGAATCTGGAAATCTCGCTATTGAATCAGAACCTTTTAATATCAAGAAAACCCTAAAACACGTTTACAATCTGCTGAAAGTGAAAGTGCAGAATGATGTGGAGTTTGATCTTTTTTTAGATGCCGATCTGCCGGATATGATTATTGGCGATCAAGGAAGACTTAACCAGATATTAGTGAATTTGATAGGAAACTCACTAAAATTTACTTCAGAAGGTGCAGTCACTGTTTCGGTCAAAAAAACAGAAGAAACAGATGATACCTATTCACTTAAATTTTCAGTTAAAGATACTGGGATAGGAATACCTAAAAATAAACTGAAAACCATTTTTGAACGTTTTACACAAGGCGAAGAAAGTACTACGCGAACTTTTGGCGGAACAGGTCTTGGATTAAGCATTGTAAAACAGCTTATTGAACTTCAAAAATCTGAAATTCATGTAAAAAGCGAATTAAACCGTGGTTCTGAATTTTATTTTACACTGACTTATAAAAAAAATACAACGGTATCACTTTCATTAAAATCTACATCACAAAATGATTTAGGAAAACTGAAAATACTTTTGTGTGAGGATAATATTTTAAACCAAAAACTAGCAAAAAGCGTAATTAATAATTTTGGTTTCGATCTAGATATTGCTAATAATGGAGAAGAAGGTATTGAATTATTATCTAAGAATACATATGATTTAGTTTTAATGGATTTGCAGATGCCCGTTAAAGATGGTTATCAGACCACAGAATTCATCAGAAATGAACTAAAATCGACAATTCCTATTGTTGCCATGACCGCACATTCATTGGTTGGAGAACAGGAACGTTGTTACAAAGTAGGAATGAATGCTTATGTACCAAAACCATTTAAGCAGGCAGTACTTTTAAAAGCCATAAAAACAGTAATGGATACAGATGCTGTACTAACTAAAAAACGTAATGTCGATTTATCATTCTTAGAGGAAATGGCCTGCGGTGATGAAAATTTTAAGAAAGACATGATTGAAATCTTTCTAGAAAAAATTCCAGAACAAGACGCTGAGCTTCAAGAAGCTTTTAAAAACGAAGATCATGAAACAGTCAAAAAAGTGGCACACAATATGAAATCCAGTTTAGACATATTCCTGTTGGAAGATCTTAGCAACTGTGCGGCTATTCTCGAACAAGAAGCATCAGCTGGAATATTCACCACAGAAAGTATAGACAAAATTGAAATTCTGCATTGTGGGATAATAGAAGTCGTAAAAGTTTTAAAAGAGTTATATTAGAGAGAATTTACACAATAGTTTTACAATTATATTGTTATAATTTAAGGTTGCCTCAAGATAAATAATAATAAAAATGAGAATTATTTTAGCAGAAGATAATGATATCCTACGCAAATCGTTATCTTTTTTCTTAGAATCTAAAGGATTTAGTGTCGATCAGTTTTCGGATGGAAAAGACGCACTGGATGCGATTGAAACAAATACTTATGATCTGGTCCTAACGGACATAAACATGCCCGGCATCAGCGGTATGCAGATTACACAATATATACGAGAAACATTAAAATCAAACGTACCTGTTATTATATTGACCTCTTCGGGAGTAGAACAAACAGAGCTGGACTCTTTTGATATTGGAGCCAATGAATTTATTGCAAAACCAGTTAGTCCGGCGGTTCTTTTGGTACGAATTAATAAATTACTAAATATCCGATCGTGAAGAAGTATATCTATTATTCAATTTTACTGTTGTTTATTTCCTCTATCGCAATTGCGCAGGAAATTAATATTGATGAAACGCTGTCTAAAGTAAAACAAGAAGTTGAAAAGAATAATTTCGATAAAGCATTGTCTTTAATCGAGCCTTTACGTGCAAAATTTCCTGAAAATGAAGATATTCAAATCTACACCGGAAGAATCTACAGCTGGAAAAAAGATTATACTGCCTCTGCAAAAATACTACTGCCTATGGCAGACAGAGTTAATCCAAATCCAGAAGCTTTACAAGCCTTGATAAACACCTATTTTTGGTCGGAACAATTCGAAAAATGCATAACATACTGCGATAAATATTTAGCATTGAATCCAAAAGATACAGAAGTACTAAAAATAAAAGTAACCTGTCTTGAAAAACTAAACCGAGATCAAGAAGCGTTGGACATCATTTCAAGATCTGATATCGAAAACAGCACTCAGGCTTTCAGAGGAATCCGCACACTAATTGGGCGTAAGGCTAAAAATGCAGTATCGGCTTCTTATCTAAATATTTCAACATCAGATCCAGGCCAATCTCCATTTCATTACGGATATGTCGAATATTCACATAAATTTTCAAAATCGGCCATTGTGGGAAGAGCCAATATTGGAAACGTTTCTGATAATACCCAAATGTTATTTGAAACCGATTTCTACCAGACATTTTCCAACAAAAGTTATCTGTATGCCAACGCTGGAGTTTCGACTGGAGAAACAATTTTTCCAGTAGCTAAAGCAGGATTAGAATATTATTTTAAACCGCATAAAAATTTCGATTACTCTTTAGGAGCCCGTTTTATGCATTTTGATACCGATGATATTACGCTCGTTACAGGTCAGCTGGCGTATAACACAGGAAATTACACACTGGCTTACAGACCGTATTATGACACTTCAAACGAATTATTTTCGCATGTTTTAAGTTTACAGCGAAGCAATGAAGAAAAAGAACGCATCATAAGACTCGAACTTCAATATGGAAACGTACCGTATTTGTATCTCTATAATGGATTTACACAGCCTTTAAAAGCCTATAGAATTGGTTTGCAATACCAGCATCGTCTTGGAGATTCATTTTTTGTACGCCCCATTTTCCTTTATGAAGATGAAGAATATACGCCTGGACAATATCGAAATAGATTTAATGTACAGTTAATTGTAACCAAACGTTTTTAATATGGCAGAAATCTGGGAACTATATAAAAACAGTCATTGGGTAGTACCTTTTCTAACTTTTTCAATCTATTTGTTTGTATTGGCTTCCTTTACGCTGTATTTAATTATTGTTTGGAGCCGAAGCCGAAATATTAGAAGAGAAAGACTCCGAAAAGAATACAACATTGAAATTGAAAGACTACTTTCATCTGTTATTTTTGAAGATAGAACTTATTCAGATTTTAAAGAAGATAAAAATTTTCTAGTACTTTTTGATACCACTTTTTACAGAGAAGTTGTCATAGAATCGATCATCAATCTACATAAAAATTACGAAGGTGTATTTGCCCAGAAGCTGGAACAATTTTACAAAGAATCGGGATTGATAAAAGACTCATTTAGAAAACTCAAAAGCTTAAAATGGGAAGTAAAATGCAAAGGAATTACAGAACTAGCCGAGTTTAATATTATAGAGGCTTTCGACAAGATCATCGTTTTCGCAAAAGCCCGAAACAAAACTTTAAAGATTACCGCCATAAACGCTTGTATTAAACTCGCAGGAATAAAAGGAATTGTACATCTTACCCAGCACAGAGATCCTATTGACGACTGGACACAAGTGAATATTATAAATGCTTTTAAAAAACACGATATTGGCGATATCAGCGGAGTTGAACTTTTATTAGAATCGCAGAATACAACTGTAATTGCCCTTGGATTAAAACTTATCAAAGAACTCAAACTAACACAAAAAGTTCCGTTTGTAGCACAATTAGCAGCTCAAACACCAAATTTAACCATTAAATACGAAGCGCAGAACGTATTACAAACCTTAACAGTATAAATTAAACAAATGACTTTTTTTAATAGCGAAGTAACCTGGTTTATAGATGTATACATCATCCTTATACTTGCTTATGCAATATTAATCATGTCGTCGTATCTTGTGTTAGCCTATCTTTCGACTAAAGAATTACGAGGTTATCTTAAAAAAAACAGTTTCGTAGATTACGAAGTACTGCTTACCAGCGAATTTGCACCTAAACTTTCGCTGATTGCTCCTGCCTACAACGAAGGTTTTACCATAGAAGAAAATGTAAAATCATTACTTTCCTTAAATTACAATAACTATCAAGTAATTGTTGTGAATGATGGAAGTAAAGACAATTCGATGGAAATCTTAATGAAAACCTACGATCTTGTTTTGACCGATTTAGATTTTCATCCGCAGATTGAAACCAAAAAAATCAGAGGAATTTACACATCCAGAAATGCCGCTTTCAAAAAGCTAATCGTAGTGGACAAGGAAAACGGAGGCAAAGCAGATGCCTTAAATGTAGGTCTTAATATTGCGCAGAACCCTTATGTTGTCTGCATTGATGTTGATTGTATTCTCGATAAAGATTCTCTTTTAAAACTGGCAAAACCATTTTTAGAGTCACACGGAAAACGAATTATCGCAACTGGCGGCGTAGTGAGAATTGCGAATCAATGTGTGATTAAAAACGGACGTTTGGTTGAAGTGAACATTCCAGATGTGATGCTGCCTAGAATTCAGGTTTTAGAATACCTGAGAGCATTTCTTTTGGGAAGAATGGCGTGGGGTAGGCTCGACGGATTACTGCTGATCAGCGGTGCGTTTGGTGCATTCGATAAAGAAATTGCAGTACTCTCTGGAGGTTACAGCACTAAAACAGTAGGCGAAGACATGGAATTGATTGTGAGAATGCGCCGTTATATGTTAGAAAACAAACTTCCGTATTCTGTGGCTTACATTCCAGATCCGCTCTGCTGGACAGAAGCTCCGGAAAGCTTTAAAATATTTAAAAAACAGCGCAGCCGCTGGATGCGGGGAACCATTGAAACCCTTGATTTTCACAAAAAGATGTTTCTGAATCCCAAATACAAATTATTAGGAATGCTTAGTGTTCCGTATTGGACATTATTTGAATTTCTGGCCCCTGGTATAGAGTTTATTGGTTTGGTAATAACAATTATATTTATAATTTTGGGACAGTTAAATTGGCATTTTTTCCTGCTTCTTTTGCTTTTTGTATACACATTTGCAGTTTTCTTTTCGGTTATTGCTTTGTACAGCGAAGAGCGAACTTATCATAAATACCCAAAACAAATTGACTTTTTTAAATTATTAATGGCAGCTTTTATAGAACCTTTATATTTTCATCCGCTTACCGTTTATGCAGCGCTGGTGGGGTATAAAGAAAAAATCATGGGCACAAAAGGATGGGGCGAAATGACCAGAAAAGGCTTTACCAAGAAATAATAAAAATCAGCTTTTATTTTTTTATTAAATTTGCTACAGAGAAGTTGCTGTTAACTCTCCTAATGCCATAATATTTACCCAATAAATGAGTACAAATTCAACTTCAATATCTTCAGGTTTTCTTACTGATATCAAAACGAACACCACAGATTCACATACAAAATTAGAACAACTTCCAGTTTCAATGTCTATTGTTTCACCAGACATGAAAATAGAAAATTATGTACATTATTTAAGTCTAATGCATGATGTTCACAACGATACAGAAAATATTGTTTATCCACTGCTTTTAGGTATTGTTGAAGATTTAGAACACAGAAAAAAGAAACATCTTATAGAAAATGATCTTTCTTTTCTTCATCACACTAAAATTAATTCAGCCAAAGTATTTGAAATAACAAACATGAGTATTCCTTTTGCTTTAGGAGTTTTGTATGTAATGGAAGGATCGACACTTGGCGGAAGATTTATTTTGAAAAATGTTTCAAAATTGCCTGAACTCTCAACAGATAAAGGCGTTTCTTATTTTAATGGGTACGGAGACAAAACAGGAAGTTACTGGAAAACGTTTCTAAATGTTTTAGCCGAATACGAACAAGATTATAATTGTGGAGATGAAATTATAAAAGGTGCAAAATATGCTTTTGAAAGCATTTATAATCATTTTCAAAACGCATAATGAAGATAAAAGATATAGTCAACCGCGACATTGTTACACTTACCAATTGTGAACATGAACCTATTCATATTCCAGGCAAAATTCAGCCTCACGGATTTTTGATAGGTGTTACTGCAGACTGGAAAATTGATTTTTGTACTGATAATGTTGCTGACTTTATCGCTGTTTCTTATACAGAAGCATTAGGACAAAACTTTGCCGCTGTTTTTGGTTCTGATGCCCAACAGCAGATTTTAGATTACCTTAATACAGATAAAATTCAGGATGCATTTCCTCTCGAAATAGAACTTTTAGGGAAACTTTTTCAAGTAAGTATACACCAAAGCCACGGTATTTATGTTCTGGAAGCCGAACCGCATTTTCCAGACAAAGAAAAACTGGCCGATGTATATACACAGACTATTCAGTTTGTAACCCAGATGAACCAAACCAAATCACTTAAAGATTTGTGTGCACTTGTAGCAGAAGGAACCCGCAAAATAACAGGTTACGATCGTGTAATGATTTATCGATTTGATGAACAATATAATGGAGAAGTATTTGCTGAAAGCCGTCGAGATGATCTTGAGCCTTTTTTGGGATTGCATTACCCGCATACTGATATTCCGGCGCAGGCAAGAGAATTATACATAAAAAATCAGCTCAGAATTATTGTAGATGTTGATTATGAACCTGTTCCAATTTTTACGGTAGATGATAAAGAAAATAAAAACCTTGATCTGAGCCTTTCTATTTTAAGAAGCACATCACCAATTCACGTTGAATATTTAAAGAATATTGGAGTAGGCGCTACGCTTACTATCTCGTTAATTCATCACGACAAACTTTGGGGATTAATTGCCTGCCATCATTATTCAAAAAAGAATATTTCGCCCGAAATTAGACTAGCAGCCAAACTTCAAGGGCAATTTATAACTTCTCAAATCGATATCAGGCAATCGAACGATGAATATGTAAGTGTACAAAAAGCCTCTTTAGCATTAGAACAATTAACCGGACTCGAAATACCGCTTTTACAAAGTTCATTAGAACTCGTTGTAAAAACACCGCAGATATTGGATTTATCAAATGCGTCAGGCGTTTCAATTGTTTCAAGAGATAAAATCTACAAAAACGGTTTAACACCATCTGATGAAAAAATCATAAAACTTATTGAACTTATTGGTAATGAAAGTACAAACAGCGTATTCACCACCAATAACATCAGCAATTCTTTTCCTGAAATAGAAACCGATTCTGATTTTGCAGGATGTATATATCATTCTTTAGGAAATAACGACCATATAATTTGGTTTAGACCTGAAACCATTTCTGAAATAAACTGGGGAGGTGAACCTGAAAAAAGCATCGTAAAAGACAAAAACGGACTTCATCCTAGAAACTCATTTAATATCTGGAAACAGATTGTTAAAAACCAAAGTACAAAATGGAAAAGGTACGAAATTAATGCAGCGATTCAATATGCGCACGCTCTTCACAATCAGTTGATTATGATAATGCTGAGTGAAGAAGAAGAAAAATACCGTACACAGAGTGAAATCTTAAAAGAAACCAACTCAGAGCTTGAAAACATCAACTGGATTAGTACGCATGATTTACAGGAACCGCTTCGTAAAATTCAGCTTATTACCTCCAAAATGCTTACCGAACCAGATGTAGTTTCTAAAGAATCAATTGCAGCTTCTTTAAAACGTGTTTCAAAATCGGCTAGTAGAATGAGAGGTCTGCTGGAAGATATTCTGAAGTACACTCGCATCAAAAATGCCAAAGAAGCGTTGCAATTAGTAGATTTAAATAAAGTATTAAAATCTACCATAAAGGAATTGCAGGAAGTCATTACACAGAAAAATGCGGTAATTGAATTTGAAAATCTTCCTGAAATTCACGCCATTGGCTTTTTAATGCAGCAGCTGTTTATGAATATCATTCAGAACTCTCTAAAGTATGCATCAGAAGAAAGAACACCGGTTATCAAAATTACCGCTTCGCAGGAACCCGTCATAATGCGTCATTTGTATAAAGTGCACTGCCATTGGGTTCGTTTTTCGGATAACGGAATTGGTTTTGAACAGAAATACGCCGAGTCAATTTTCAAAGTCTTTACCCGACTTCATAATCAGGAACAATATGCTGGTTCAGGTATTGGACTTGCTTTATGTAAAAAAATCATGCAGGCAGTAGGAGGAGATATTCATGCCGAAGGAAAACCCAATCAAGGTACCGATATTATAATTTATTTTCCTTGTGATCCTGAAGATACGCTTATTTAAACGTATCTCAGGATTTCAGTTTTTTATCACATCTTTTGTTGGAAGTTAGACCACTACTTTTAATGAATGAGGAAGTATAGAAACATCTATTTTATTTGATTTAAGTTTATAATGTTCACCATCTATCTGGGCATCTGTAAATATTTTTGAAGGTATTTCAATATGAATATCAGTAACTAGAAAATGCTTTGCTTTTTTGAATTTTTGAACTGAATTTCGAAGCACATAATATCCTAAAACTAACTTTTCTACAAATGATAATTCTGGTATAATAACGAGATCAAGTAATCCGTCATGTAAAGAAGCTTTTGGAGTCAGACTCATATTATATCCCATTTCATTTGAATTGGATATAAAAACCATGAAAGGATTAGTAGATATCGTTTGTTCTTCAAAAGAAATAATGGAAGATTCAGACTTAAATTCAAAACTAGAAATCAAGGCAGATTTTATGTATGAAACTAATGTCCTGCGTCCTGAATTTTCATATTTTTTTATAATCATGGCATCAATACCAATTCCGGTGTTGCTAAAAAAATAACTTCCATTTATTTTTCCAGCATCAATTAATGTCGTTTGTCCCTTTTTGATAATGTCAATCGCTTTTTTAAAATCACGAGGAATATTTAGATTCGAGGCCAGTCCATTTCCTGAACCCACCGGAAGTATACCCAGTATAATGGATGTCCCAATTAAACATGAAGCCACTTCATTAATAGTACCATCGCCGCCGCACGCCACTATATAATCTGGATTATTTTGTACTGCTGCCGCAGTAAGTTCTACAGCATGTTTTTTACGTGTGGTATAATCGGTTTTTACGGTATAGAGATCAGCAGGAAAATGTTCTTGAATGAGTTCTGGAGTTAAATTGTGTTTTCCGCTTCCTGAAATAGGATTAATTATAAAATGAATGTAAGTCATTATCAATTCAAAGGTTATTACAAACCGCAAATTTTACCATTCAATTCTGAATTAATTTTGAATTTCTATTTCCTTAGTACAATAAATTCATAAGATTTATTCTCGTAAATTAGGAACAATAGGGTTTTATTTATTAATTTAGATTAGGAGATACGGCTCAAAGCTTGATTTCTAAAAGCAAATTTTTTAATCTACGAAGCTGATGCGATGGAGTTAGTAAATAATCCTGATCTTTTTAAAGCCATATTTAATGCTGCGCCAAATGGTATTGCAGTTCTTAAGTCATTGTATAATGACAAAGGGCAGATAGAAGATTTTTCAATATTAAAATTCAATTCGCGATTGCTTGAATGGATTAATGTTTCAGACTACAGAGAGAAACGTTTAAGTGAAGTGTTTTCTAAAGCTGTTCATAACGGAATTCTTAAAAATAGTATTGATACAGCCGTAACTGGAATTACTGCTGATTTCGAGCAATGTTATGAAGAAAATAATCAGATAAAGTGGTTTCGAATTACAATTGTAAAAGAAGACGAACTGCTGATTTTGAATGTAGAAGATATAACCGAAAAAAAGCAGGCAGATTCAGCCCTAAATGAGGCACTTATTGCAGCCGAAAAACAAAAACGATTTTACGAGTCTATCATTAATACTACACCAGATTTGGTCTATGTTTTTGATCTTGATTATACTTTTTCGTATGCCAATAAGGCTTTGTTGACAATGTGGGGAAAATCTGCCGAAGATTCCATCGGACGCGGCTTACGTGAAAATGGTTATGAAGAATGGCATGCTCTTATGCACGAAAGAGAAATTGATACCGTTGTAGCTGAAAAAAAATCGATTAGAGGTACAGTTTCTTTTCCGCATGCCGAATTAGGAAGCCGAATCTACGATTATATTTTCGTTCCCGTTTTAAACGAAAAAGGAGAAGTAGAAGCCGTTGCAGGAACTACCAGAGATATTACCGAAATCAAACAAGCCGAAGAAAAATTACAGCAGAGCGAAACCCGTTTTCGAAATATGATTGAACAATCCCCAATAGCAATGCTTCTTTCCAGAGGAGAAGATGTAGTAGTGGAGATTATCAATAAACCAATGCTGGAATTCATGAACAAAAAAGGGTTAGAAGATGCCGTTGGAAAAAAAATGCTGGAAGCACTTCCAGAATTGCAGGATCAGCCGGCATTGGAAACCGTTATAAATGTTCAAAAAACAGGTATTCCTTTTAGAGGCGATGAACAGCCCGTTGATTTAATTATAAATGGTAATCTCGAACGTCGTTATTTTAATTTTTCATACGATTACATTCAAGATGATGGCGATACAGGCGCCGTTCTTCATATGGCAATTGATGCAACTGAACAAGTTTTAGCCAGAAGAAAACTCGAAGATAGTGAAAGCCGATTAAAATCGATGATTGAACAGACTCCAGCGCCAACATTAGTGCTTAAAGGTGACGATTTGGTTATTGAGCAGGTTAATAAACACATGCTTGAAATGATTGGCAGAGGACCTGAAATTATTGGTAGGCCGCTAATCGAAGTGCTGCCGGAACTCGAAGGACAATATGTTTGGGAACAGGTTCAGAATGTCTACAACCAAGGAATTCCTTTTGACCAAAGCGAAGTTTTGGTACCTCATAACCGTACAGGTGAAATAAAAGACTATTATTACAATCTTGCCTATCGTCCGTTGATTGAAGACGGACAAATTACAGGAATGATTCAGGTAGCGGTTGATGTGACGCAGCAGGTCTTGGCTAGAGAAAAAATGCAAGAAAGTGAAAGCCGTTTTCGAGCTTTAGTAAACGCTTCATCTGATGAAGTATACCGTATGGATGCAGATTGGAGAATTATGTACAGTCTGGAAGGAGATGATTTTTCTTTAGATTCGCAAAAACCTATACTCAATTGGCTGGACAAATATGCTCATCCTAATGATCGTGAAAAAGCCATACATCTTATTGCCAAATCCATAAAAGAGAAAAGTATATTTGAACTAGAACATCGTATAATAAACGAGAATGGTTCAACTGGATGGATTTTTTCGAGAGTTGTTCCTATACTCGACGATCAAGGTACTATTATTGAATGGTTTGGTGCGGCAAGTGATATCACCTCAGAAAAAGAACTTCATGAAGTTATCAGAGAAAGTGAAGAAAAGTTCCGACAGCTTGCAGATCTTGTACCTCAGATTATCTGGACCGGAAATCCAGATGGTTTTATAGATTATTATAACAGACGCTGGTATGAATACACCGGTTTTGACGAAAGTGAATATGGCGATTCAAGCTGGGTTCCAAGACTACACCCAGATGATGTCCCGTTTGTCACTCAAACCTGGTATAAAAGTGTCGAAAACGGAACTCCGTATCAGCTTGAATTTCGCTTAAAAAACGCTTATACAGGAGAATATCGTTGGTTTTTAAGTAAAGCAGTTCCTATTAGAGATAAAGAAGGTACTATAACCAAATGGTTTGGAACCTGCACGGATATACACGAACAGAAATCTATTACCGAAAAACTGGAAATCTTGGTAACAGATCGTACTAAAGAATTACAGCGTTCTAATGAAGATTTACAGCAATTTGCGCATGTAGCTTCTCACGATTTAAAAGAACCAGTTCGTAAAATAAAGACATTTGTTGGCCGTCTCGAAGATCATCTTCAAGGGCAGTTAGACGAATCTTCAGCAAAATATATTGACAGAATTCATGTAGCTGCAGATCGTATGTTTAATATGATCGACGGAGTATTGGCGTATTCTAAAATAAATGCCGATTCTCAGAAAACGACTTTAGTAGATTTAAATGAAACCATTAAAAATATCGAAACTGATTTAGAGATTTCCCTGCAGAAAACTAACGGAAAAATCTATTATCATGATCTTCCAGTGCTGGAAGGTGCTTCAGTTTTACTGTATCAGCTTTTTTATAATCTGATAAACAATTCCATCAAATTTGCCAAAGAAGGAATTCCGCCAGAAATAACCATATCCTCGACAACAGTTAACCAGCACGACAGAAAAACAGCTGTGATCACTTTAGAAGATAATGGAATTGGCTTTGAACACGATCAAACCCGACGTATTTTTGAAACTTTTACACGCCTTAATTCAAAAGACCGTTATGAAGGAACAGGATTAGGATTGTCGCTTTGTAAAAAAATAACAGAACGCCATGGCGGAAACATTATGGCATCGGGAATTCCTAATGAAGGAGCTAAATTTATTATAACACTCCCTTTTGAGCAAAAGGAAAATGACATTTAAAACAATGAAAAAGATAATTTTACTTGCTGATGATGATAGAGATGACACAGAGATGTTTTGTGAAGCATTGGGTGAAATAGATGAAAACATTAAATGTCATTGTGCCGAAAATGGCAGTGAAGCGCTGCAAATATTAAACACTCTCGATGAAGCTCCAAGTGTTATCTTTCTGGATTTAAACATGCCCATTATGAATGGCTGGGATTGTTTGAAAGAATTAAAATCGGATAAACGATATAAAGATGTGCCTGTTATAATGATTTCGACTTCTTCCCATAAAAACGATATGGACACAGCATCAAAACTCGGTGCAATCTGCTATTTCGTAAAACCCAATAACTTTAAAGATTTAAAACAAGTACTGCATTCTATAACCTCAAATCTTGAAAGCAGTTTAAAAGACACGATTCTCAGCCTTCATTCAGGTGGTTCACGCCACGTATTTTATTTAGGATAAATTTTTAATGTATTGATTTTTAATTAACTAGCTCCTAGTCGTTAATGGTGTCAGCCATTTTCCATTTTATTCGTTTTTATTTCTTAATCTAGATTAATCGATCAAGAAGTATAACGGTGGTAAATTTGTAAAAGAAAATCAAGAACAACTTTAATACATAAAATACCATGGAAAATAAAATCTTAGGCTTACACCATATTACTGCCATTGCAGGCGATGCCAAACGTAATTTTGACTTTTATTCAAAAATATTAGGATTACGATTCATTAAAAAAACAGTGAATTTTGATGATCCTGGAACATATCATTTTTATTTTGGCGATGAAGTGGGAAGTGCCGGTACAATTTTAACTTTTTTCCCTTGGGGAGAAGGAATACAACAAGGCAGAAAAGGATCAGGAATGGCGACAGAAATAGGCTATTCTGTTCCAAAAGGTAGTTTGGATTTCTGGCAGCAGCGTTTTGAAAAATACAATGTTATCTATAACAAACCGGCCGAAAAGTTTGGAGAAAAATACCTTACTTTCTTAGATCCTGACGGATTAAAATTAGAATTAATTGAATCTAAAACCGAAGACAGCAGAAAAGGCTGGGAAACCGATGAAGTAAAAGCAGACGCCGCTACAAAAGGATTTCACAACATCACACTGACTTTAAACGATATAAAACCAACAGCAACAGTTTTAACGGAAATATTTGGTTACAAATTAATCGCTCAAGAAGTAAACCGTTACCGCTATGCTACTGATGCCATAGAAAATGCGGCAATTGTAGATTTAGTAGAATTGACTGACGAGAGAAAAGGTTTAGTAGCCAATGGTTCTGTTCATCACGTAGCTTTCCGTGTACAAAACGATGAAATATTAATGCACTTTCGTGAAAAAGTTGAAGAATACGGATTATCAATTACACCACAAATTGACAGACAGTATTTCCATTCTTTATATTTTAGAGAACCAGGTGGAGTTTTATTCGAAATAGCTACCGATAATCCTGGATTTACTGTAGATGAAAGCTTGGAAGAATTAGGACAAAATTTGAAACTGCCAGCTCAATATGAGCCACACAGAGCAGAAATTGAAGCCCATTTGGTAAAAATTAATTAATTAGAAAAGATCATGGAAGAAATAAAATTAGAATTAGACGAAAAAAAACACGGAGCTTTCAATTTGTATGTTGAGGGTAAAAAACTAGGCGAAATGACCATAAGCCTAAAACCTGATTTACTTACAGTTTACCACACAGGAGTAGAACCAGAAGGCGAGGGGAAAGGCTATGCTAAAAAGCTTTTGGAAGAAATGACCTCGTATGCTCGTGCCAACAAATTGATGGTTTTGCCGCTTTGTCCTTATGTCCATACGCAATTCAAAAGACATCCTGATGAATATCAGGATATCTGGAAAAAATAATTTTAAATTGTACTTATGAATGCATCATATATAACAGCTGGAGTTCCTTTGCAAGAAGCCCAAAAAGCCTTAATCATGCTTCACGGAAGAGGTGCTGGAGCAAACGACATTCTTTCAATTGCCCGATATTTAAACGTTTCAGATTTTGCTTTGGTTGCGCCACAGGCAGAAGGCAGAACTTGGTATCCGTATTCTTTCTTGGCACCAATTAATGAGAATGAACCTTTTTTGTCGAATTCCCTTAAAACGGTTTCACAGGTTGTAGCTTCGGTTGAAGAAAACGGCATCAAAAGAGAAAATATTTATTTCTTAGGATTTTCGCAGGGAGCTTGCCTTACTTTAGAATATACCAGCAGAAATGCCGATAAATACGGAGGAATTATTGCTTTTACAGGTGGTTTAATTGGCGATCAAGTTTACGAAAACCATTACACAGGCGATTTCAAAAACACACCCATTTTTGTAGGCACTAGCGATCCCGATTTTCATGTTCCCGTTGAAAGAGTTAATGATTCTGAAGAACTTTTAAAAAGAATGGGCGCTGCGGTTACTAAAAAAATATATCCAGATATGGGACATACGATAAGCCAGGATGAAATAGATATTGTGAATGCTCTAATTTTCGGGAAAGAGTAAGATTTCCTATCTTTAAGGTAATAACTTTAAAAATATAGAATATGAAGTCTGCTATGAAGATAGGAATGTTGTTGTTTTTCTTTACAACACATTTTATGCACGCACAAAATGATACTCAAAAATGCCGCTATACCAAGACATCACAAGGATATTTAATGGTTTTACGGGAAGGCGATAATGTTTTGGCTTCGATAGAAAACTTAGTAAAAGAACAGCAGATTCTTTCTGCAAACTTTACCGGAATTGGTTTTGCACAAGAAGTTACTTTCGGGTTTTATGATTTCAGTCAAAAGAAATTCCATCCCAAAACCTTCAATAAAGTTGAAATGGGAAGTCTTACTGGATCAATTGCATGGAGTGATGGAAAACCTTCTCTGCACATTCACGGAGTAGCCACAGATGATAAATTTGATGCTTATGGCGGACATATTCTGGCAATGAAAGTAGGAACAGGTTCTATGGAAATTTACATTACACTCAATAATGAAAAGTTAGAAAGAAAAATAGAACAACCGCTAAACGCCAATGTGTTACAGCTTCCATGCTTAAATAAATAAAAAAAGTGCTGATTAAAATCAGCACTTTTTTTATGAATAAATTGAATTAATCAATTTTATAACCATCATCTGAGAAAGTTTCAGGCTCACGGTCGTTTTCATCATAATCTTCAACTAAATCATCATCAAGATCATCTTCGTCAAGATCTTCATCTTCATCAAGATCATCATCTTCTGATTCATCTGGCTGATAATCAAGTTCTGGATCGCTTTCATCTCGGTCTAATGCATTCGAAAATTCATTATCCAAATAATTGTTCTCACTCAATTGAATCTCTTCAGACGTATTATCATCTGAAGGTTCTTGATATTGATTTGAATAATTTTGCTGATCTGCTGTGTCGTTACGATCATCATAATCGTAATGCGGTATATGGGTATCTGTAATCATAATAGTTGATTTTAATTAGTAGATATATCTTTTAATGTTTATTAAAATTAAAGTTTTTAAAGCCCTTTATTTTATACCATTTTTGAAGATAGCTGCTAAATTTTCATGCTGTTTTTATAAAATTATATTTTTAGTAAGTATCACATTTTTAGATATTTATGAAAAGTTTAACACAGCCCGCATGGGAATTGTATAAAATTTCTACATAATTTTGCAACATCAAAAATCAAGTGATGGAAACTTGAAACTGATAATCCCCCAATCTACTACTAACTTTATATTGATTTGCGAATGAGAATGAAAATGTTTTTTTTGGTATTGTTTGTTTCTTTAACCTCTTTTACCACCTACAATGTAATGGAAAATGAAGAAATATTATCTGAACTTGAACTGGTAAGGCTTACTGACCACGTAAATGAAATTAAAGCACTTACTGCTTCAGACCACAAATACAACAGCAAGATTGCGTTTCTTGTAGATATGAAAATCAAATCAGGAAAGAATCGTTTTTTTGTATACGACCTTCAGAATAATAAAATCCTTGATCAAGGATTGGTAGCGCACGGAAGCGGTTCTGAAACAGGAATAAAAGGTGATGAATTGAAATTCAGCAATATGCCTAATTCAAACTGTACTTCATTAGGAAGATATTCTGTTGAGAAATCCTATAAAGGCATTTTCGGAAAAGCTTTCAGACTTAACGGTCTTGATGAATCAAACAATAATGCTTTAAAAAGAGCTATCGTATTACACCAATATTCGGCTGTTCCTTATGGCGAGCAGGATTATTATATTACAAACAGCCATGGCTGTCCAATGGTGAACGAGATATTTTTCAAAAGACTTGAGAAAATTATCGACAGTTCAAATTCAAAAATTATGCTTTATGTATATTATTAAATAAGGTTAATTGAGTTATAACAACAAGAAAAGAGCTGAAAAGCTCTTTTTTTGTTTGATATAAGTTATAGCTGCTGAAAGTTAGTTATTTCTTTTAAGACATCTTCCTCTTGGTTCGTCACTTTCGAGAAGTACAATTTCAGAATGAAGAAACTTTGCTGCTTCTGCTGAATCTTTCACTTTTATGGCGCTTCGTTCCAGCATCTCAGCTTCAAATTCATTTAAAACCCTTTCTCGTATGCCATGTTTTCTCCATTCTGATGAAGGTTTGCATCCTTTAGTGATAGAACGGGCAAGAGAAAGTGCGTCTAATAAAGCCTGATTGGCTCCTTGTCCTTTAAACGGACTCATTGGGTGTGCTGCATCGCCTATTAAAGTTGCTTTTTCTCCCTTTTTTAGAATTGCTGGCGTAAGCAGTTCGCGATCGTAAACTGGATAACCTGAAATCTGTGCTTTCTGTGTGGCTTCTAAAAGCTGCGGAATTGGCGCATGCCATTTTGTTCTGCGAATAGCTTCTTCTTTTAATGCCTGAGTTCCTTTTGCGCTTAATGCTTTGGCTTCATCTTCGTCCATTGGAAAACTGAGCTGCCACATTACAGAGTCAACTTTATAAGGCATTACGTAGATTCTTTCATTTCCATTAGCGGTTTGAAATACCGTTGCTTTATCTAACAAAGGATTATTATTGCCTTCAATCGCACTTAAAGGACAAATACCTAAAATAACAATACAGCCCAGATAGCGAAGAGGCGCAACATCATCTCCAATTAACAATTTTCTGACTGAACTACGAATACCATCTGCTCCCACAACAAGATCCGCTTTGGCCGTTTTTAGAACTCCATTTACATCGAAAGTTAAAATGGCTCCTTGTTCTTCATCTTCTTTAAAATCCAAAAGCTGATGTCCCCATTGTACAGCATTATGGCCGCCAAGTTCTTCTAAAAGTGCTAAACGAAGTGATTGACGGGCAATATGCATATTGGTGCGCTTAGGAGAATTTTCTCCATCTGATTGAAGCCATTTCCTGATTCCCCATTCGCCAATTACTTTTCCTTCAACCGTATGCACTACATGTCGTGTTGAAATAACTTTGTCTTTCAGCGAAAAAATACCCAAACCTTCAATTGCTTTACTGGCTTGCTGTAGAGTAAGTCCATACCCTTGAGAACGGGCATCAAAACTAGGATCGCGTTCGTAAATCGTAAAAGGAATACCACGATGCAGGCAAGCGACAGCCAAAGCAGTTCCGCCAATACCGCCTCCAATAATAGCAACATTCGGAAGATTTTTATAATTGGCAGGAAGATAATGGTCAGAAGGTAATAATCCGGTTCCAGAGCATGTTGTGCAAGTATGAAGATGTGCTTTGGGACGTACAGGAGCGATTCCCGTATGTCCTGATTTTTCAAATTCGGCAACGGCTGCTTGATAACTCTCTTTTGCTTTTTTAGTTAGTCCCCGGTTTTTCTTTCCGCGTCCCTGACATTCATGGCAGATAATCCACATAAATAGATGCTAAATACAGCGCAAAATTAGGCAATATATTTTATTTCCTATGTTTACATCTATAATTAGTATGTCTCCATGAGAATTTGGAGACGTTATTTCGGCTTACTTTTTCACCTTTTTGGCTACCTCTAAAAGTTGTATTTAAAACAATTTTGCAGTGTACAATTAAACACAATACATATGAGAAAAACAATTTTTATTACAGGAGCATAATCAGGATTGGGAAAAGCAGCAGCCAAAGTATTTCAACAAAATGACTGGCATGTTATTGCAACCATGCGTAAACCTGAAAATGAAACGGAATTAACACAACTAGAAAATGTTACCGTATTAAAATTAGATGTTACTAATTCTGCTGACATTATACAGACAATACATAATGTTTTATCCAAACAACCTGTAGATGTGGTTCTTAATAATGCCGGTTATGGACTTATTGGACCTTTGGAATCGTTTAATGAAGAACAAATTCTGAATCAATTTCAAACTAATCTTTTTGGAGTTATCAATGTTACTAGAGCTTTTTTGCCGAATTTTAGAGAAAGAAAACAAGGCACTTTTATTAATATCACTTCAACTTTTGGGTTATTAGGATATCCGACTTGTTCGATTTACAACGCTTCAAAGTTTGGTGTAGACGGTTTTTCGGAAGGACTTGCTTATGAACTGGCTCCGTTTGGAATTAAGGTAAAAATAGTTGCTCCAGGCGGAATGCAAACTGATTTTGCCGGAAGATCACTTCAAGGAGGTTTGCATGAAGCGTATCAGGATGTAACAGCTAAAGTGAGTGAAGGGTACAGCGAAGAACAAATTGCTAATTATACCAAAGCCGAAACCGTTGCAGAAATTATTTATAATGCCGCTTCAGACGAAAAAAGCCAGCTTCGTTATATTGCTGGAAATGACGCCAACGAATTGTATAATGAACGTTTATCGCTGACTCCAGAGCAGCAGTTTCAAAAAATCCGTTCTCAGTTTTTAATGTAACTTTAGAATGATTTTTATTATTTGAAATAATTAAATTGGCACCATGAAAAAAAAGCAGCCCGTTATATTTAATTCATTATCTCAATTGCATAAAGCAATGAGAATAGGAGCGCCTCTACATCCGCTTATCAGCATTATAAATTATGGTGAAGCGAAGTTTGAACCTAAAGACTTTGAAAACGGAATTATTCTTAACTTTTATAAAATTTCCTTTAAAACAAAGTTCTCAGGAAAATTAAAATATGGACAGGGATTTTATGATTTTGAGGAAGGAGGAATGTCTTTTGTCTCTCCCGGCCAGCTGCTGCGCATGCAGGATGAAGAAGCTGATTACAGCGGCATGTCATTGCATATTCACCCTGATTTATTGCGATCCTATCCGTTGAATTTCCAGATTAAACAATACGGTTTCTTTAACTATTCGGCTTCGGAAGGACTTTATCTTTCTGAAAAAGAAAAAACAACTATTTTGAGTATTTACCAATTTATTCAGGATGAGTTAAATGAGCGGATCGATAAATTTAGTCAGGATGTTATTATTTCTCAGATTGAAGTATTGCTTAATTATGCCAACCGCTTTTACGACCGACAGTTTATAACCAGAAAAGTGGTAAACCATGATATGCTGACCAAATTGGAAAAACTGCTTGAAGATTATTTTAAGGAAGAAAAAACAGTGCTGAAAGGATTACCAACCGTTAATTCGCTTGCCGAAATTTTGAATGTCACGCCACGTTATTTAAGCGATATGCTGCGAAACCTGATTGGTTTAAATACACAGCAGTTTATACATGAAAAAGTAATAGAAAAGGCGAGGGAATATCTAACCAAAGACGAAATGACAATTGCAGAAATAGCCTATCAATTAGGTTTTGAACATCCGCAGTCGTTTACTAAACTTTTTAAAAGTAAAACCGCCTTATCTCCTTCAGATTATAAAAAAAGTCTTCTGAATTAGACTTTCAATAAAAACAAACAAAAATTACAATGAACATAGATATTTTTATTAAGGATTGGATTGAAGCAGGAAATGCATTTGAGACCGAAAAGTACCTCCAATTTTATCATGAAGATGCTGTTTTGGATGATCCTTCAGTAGGCAGAAAATTTGCAGGACACAAAGAGATAAAAGATTATTTCGAGAGTTACTTTATAGGTTATAACACGTATACCAAATTAGTTCATTTCCACAAGACAGATGAAGAAAACCTTCGTATAGAAGTCGAATTTACAGGAGATTTCTCTGAAGGAAAACTAGGAGGAATTTTCGATTTAAGATTTAAAGATGAGAAAATCAGTTTCGCCAAAGCTGATTTAATTTATTAATCAATCATTATTTTATAATTTTTATAAAGGATTATGTAAGTAAAAAAATCTGGGTTTCAGCTAATTTTACTAAACATTAAAAAATAGAAATTATGGAATCAAATAATCAAATCCCGAAAAACACCAATAAGAATGGTGCAGATCATCGAAGTGATACCAGAAAACACCAATATAGAGATCATGATGAAGTCTTAACAAATGATGAAAATTATGATGCCGATACAAAGAAGTTTAAAGGTGAAGACCCAGATTTCGATGATAAAATGAATAACGAAGAAAAAAAGTAAATAAAAAACGTCTTAGATTTCTATTTAAGACGTTTTTTATTAAACCGTTTTTCGATGGTATTTGCGTATTTTTGCATAACAAAAAAAAATCTGATACATGAAACGTTCAGGTACAGCAGATCTTCCTCTTCATTACGGACAAGTTCCGTTGTGGCTTTCTGAACGAATGTCAAAATTGGGTTTGGCCATAGTAGAAACGATTGCTATGGAATTTTCTACCTCTGAAGTAATCAGTAAATTAAGCAATCCGTTTTGGTTTCAGAGTTTTGGTGCAGTAATGGGAATGGATTGGCATTCTTCAGGAATTACAACTTCGGTACTTGGAGCTTTAAAAAAATCAGTAAATCCGCATTCTAAAGAACTGGGTATTTACATCTGCGGAGGCAAAGGAAAACATTCAACTGCAACGCCTCAAGAGCTTTTATTTGTAGGTGAAAAAACAGGACTTGACGGAATTAATCTGGCAAACTGCAGCAGGTTAACGGCTAAAGTAGACAACACGGCCATTCAAGATGGATTTCAACTGTATCAGCATAATTTTATTGTCGATAATAAAGGACAATGGGCTGTTATTCAGCAAGGAATGAATCCTAATTCTAAAACAGCGAGAAGATATCACTGGCATTCTCCAGATTTACAATCATTTATAAACGAGCCACATACTTTCATTTATGGTGAAAATCAAGGTTCTATTTTGAATCTTACCGCTCAAGCTGCTTCCAAATCGAGAGAAGGTATTTTGGAATTGGTAAAAGAATCTCCAGTAAAAATCATAAAAGAAATGCAGTATCTGTCTATGCCTGCGCATCATGATGTAAGGATGGAAGATGTGAATATGAAAAGGCTGGGAGCGATGCTTTGGACAACTCATGAAAATAAACCAGAAGATTTTGAAGAGCTTCTGCTTTTAAAAGGTATGGGACCAAGAGCTTTACAATCGCTGGCCTTGGTAAGTGAAATAATTTACGGAACTCCAACCCGATTTGAAGATCCTGCCCGTTTTTCATTTGCCCACGGAGGAAAAGATGGTCACCCGTTTCCCGTTCCCTTAAAGATTTATGACGAAACGATTTCTACTTTGCAAAAAGCCATTAACCGTGCTAAAATTGGAAATAGTGATAAAATAAGCGCTATTCAAAAATTATCTGAAATCTCAAGAAGGGCAGAAGAAAGCTTTACACCCAATTCCAATTTTGACGCTTTAATTGAGAAAGAACGCAGAGAATCTCACTTATACGGCGGTCGAACGATATTTGGAGATGCAAAACCTCCTAAGGATAGGCCTAAACCACCCAATAACCAGCTTGAGTTATTTTAAAGCATAAATGTATTTACAAATCCAAAAAGATCGAAATCACCTTTAGTATCGATTATAAAATTTTTAGAAAAGTTAAAAAGCAGAAAAAAAATATGATTTGATTTTTATAGATTTGTATAATCTATTACATTCTCAAAATTTCCGAGAACAAATATAAAATGCAACTACAATGAAATCTGTTACTTCGTTTTTTTTATTCTTACTCTTTACCTGTACCAATTCTTATTCACAACTAAGCGCAGATAAAATATTCGAAAGCTTTAAACAAGGAGAACGCACCAATTGTTCGTCAATTGCTTTTATCAAAGCCGCTTTAAATGTTTACGGATTGGATAACCTTTTCGTAAATGAGAAGGTAAATGATAGTCTCTATAAAATTACCCTTAAAAATAATGCTTCCTTTAATCTAAAAGAAGAGGAATTAGAAAAAGCCAGAGTATCTGCAGGTTTTGTATTTATAAAAGACAATTGCGAAAGCGAAAAAATATTAGAATATGCCGTTTTAACGTATGCTGTAATGGCTAAATACAAACAAATTATTGATAAAGAATCTACTTTTGATAAAGCTTTAGAAGATTTAGAAGATGGCACAGTTTATACACCTACAATATACAAATATCTAGGATTTAGAATAGGAAAGCAGATTCAGAAATTAAAAAGAGAAACTGGAAGCGAATTCTGCGGTGTCGTGGCGTGGTCAACAGCACATGCAGTATTTATCTGTGAAGAATTTATGGACTATTACGGAAATAAAAAGAGTATTTGGATTAAATATCCAGGACGTTTTAGAATTATTAAATCCTAAAAAGCAGTAATAATTTAATAAATCTTTTAAAAACACCTCTTATTACATCGTTTTTAGCAGATTAGACTCGTTAAATTATATTTTTGAAAAAAAGAAAATAATAAAGTTGGTATTTAACATAAATTATATATTTTTGTTTTCATTAACAACCAATTACAAATAGAAAAAATGAAGAGTAAAATTACTTTACTAAGTGTCCTTTTCTTCTTGATCATATCTGCAGCTGCATCAGCTCAGGCAAAAAATGCCCCAAGAAGTATAATCAGTACAACAGCTCTAATCCGTAAATACCACGATCAAAAAGAATTAAGCGGTATGCAAAAAGGAGAACTTCTGGAATTATACATTGAACGTATTAAAGTTTTAGTGAAGACTCTTCCTTATATTGCTTTGGTTACAAAACCAGGTGTTACGATGGCAGACTTAGGTATTCCAGACGATAACGAACACAAAAAAGTGTTAGATGCTCAGGCAGTAGGTACATCAACTTTCTTAGATACTACTGTAGAATTCCAAAGAAAAATGATGCCATATTCAGATAAAGGTAACCTTATCGCTGCTATCTTATTCTACGAAAATACATTGAAATCGTTACACGAGTTCAACGAATTGAACGAAATGTAATAACATTTTGAAATATAAATTTAAATCTCCAAAGTCATTGATTTTGGAGATTTTTTATTTTAATACAAGTCAAGGAAATATAATCTATGGAAAAGAGCATAAAGATTTTAGACAATGGACCGTTTTATCATGGCACTAAGGCCGATTTAAAAATTGGTGATTTTCTAACAGCAGGCTTTAGATCGAATTATCATAGTGATATTATTATGAATCATGTCTATTTTACTTCACTGGTGAATGGAGCAGGTTTAGCGGCAGAAATTATAGCCGGAAAAGGTTCGCCACGTGTTTATATCGTAGAACCCACAGGAAGTTTTGAAGACGATCCGAATGTGACTGATAAAAAATTTCCAGGTAATCCCACAAAATCGTATCGAAGTAAGGAGCCTTTAAAAATAATTGGTGAAATAACAGACTGGAAACGATTAACTCCTGAAGAATATAAAATGTGGCAGGAAAGACTGGCAAATCTCAAAGCAAATCCTGATGCAGAAATTATCAATTAAGTAATTATAATTTTTTCCATTCTTTCTGCAGTATAGCATATTGAAATTCACTTCCCCATTTTCTTTTAAAGAAGATATTCTCAATAAAATGACCTTCGCGTCTAAATCCGGTACTTTCGAGTAATTTTATAGAAGCTTCGTTTTCTGCATCAACGATTTCAACGATTCTATGAATATCTTTTTCTTCAAATAAGAACTTCATAATTCCCAGTAAAGTTTCTTTTGCATATCCTTTCTGTTGTTCAAGATGCGAAATGGTTATGCCAATTTCTGCAATTCGAGGATCGTAAGAATCCAGTTTTATAGCACAATCACCAATAATTTTTTTGGTTTCATTGTTTTCAATAGCGTATTGAATCCATTGTCCCGGTTCTCCAAAATAGTGTATAGCATTTTCTTGTATAAAAGCTTCAGCTTCTTTTAAAGTCATAACATCAAAACCTTGATATTTGGTGACTTCAGGATTAGAACGATAAATATGAAAATCTTCTAAATCAGAAATACGGAGATGTCTTATTTGTAATCTTGAGGTTTGTATTTTGAGTTCTTTCATTTTAATTATTTGAATGAGTTAAATTATGAAAATAAAAAAAGTTTATACTTTGAGCATAAACTTTTTATTTGATTAACTGGAAAAATTCTTAGTTACTTCCAGCAGCAGCTTTGTCTACCAAAAACAATAACTCACCAGAAACTGGTTTGATGAGTTGCATCGGATATGTAGTTGGATTGTATTCTCCTGTTGTTACTTCTTTCAAGGCAGGTGCTTTTTTCTCTCCAAAAGCCACGACAACAATTTTTTCTGCTTTATTAATTAAAGGAGCCGTAAGTGTAATACGGTGCATGTTTTGCGGTGCAAGGAAATAAGCGTCTACCCATTTGGTTTCTTCTTTTAAAACTTCTTCACCTGGAAAAAGAGAAGCTGTATGTCCGTCATCTCCCATTCCTAATAAAATCAGGTCGAATTTTCCTTCTTCACCTAAAACTTTTCTAATTGACTGTTCGTACGTTATGGCATACTCTTCTGGTGTAACGCCATCTTTGTACATCTCGAAGATATTTTCTTTCGGAATAGAAACATGATTTAGCAAAGTGTTGTAAGACATTTTAGCATTGCTCAAATCGTCGTTAAGCGGAACCCAGCGTTCATCTCCCCAGAAAATAAATACCTTATTCCAGTCAATTTTGTTTTTATAGTCGTCAGACGCCAATAATTTGTAAATACCGGCAGGAGATGAACCACCTGTTAGTACAGCGGTAAATTTGCCTTTTTCGGCAATTGCCTTTTGAGCAGATGACACAAAAAGATCTGCCGCCGTTGTATTGATTTCGTCTGTAGTATTATATATCTGTATCATCTATAAGTTCTTCTTTTGTTTGTGTGTTCGGAATCCATTTGTGCCCTTGACGCGCTAATAATTCATCTGCTTCTTCAGGTCCCCAGCTTCCTGCTTTGTAATTTGGAAAATTCTTTGGAGCAGTTGTTTTCCAAACTTGCTGAATGGTATCAATTGCGTCCCAAGCTTCTTCCACCTGATCCCAGCGCATAAATAGAGTAGGATCTCCTAATAATGCATCTGCGATTAAGGTTTCGTAGGCTTCCGGCGACATTGTAGAACATGCAAAATAATCAAAAACCATTTCGGCTGGTCTTAGAGACATTGATAAACCAGGTTTTTTGGTCATAAATTGCAGTTTAATATCCATCGAAGGTTGAATATTAATAATCAATCTGTTTGGTGTCATTCCTTCTTTTCCATATGAAAATGAAGAATGCGGAACAGGTTTAAACTGAATAATGATTGAAGATTGTTTTTCTTCCATTCTTTTTCCTGAACGCAAATAGAACGGAATTCCCTGCCATCTCCAGTTATCCAAATAGATTTTCATTGCCACATAAGTTTCGGTATTAGAATCTGGTGCAATGCCCTTATCTTGGCGGTAACCGGGAACTGGAACACCTTTGATTTCTCCAGCATCGTACTGGCCTCGTACAATATAATGGTCGACTTCTTCTGGTTTAATACGGCGAATCGATTTTAATACATCAGCTTTACGGTTACGAATATCATCTGCACTTAATGATGCTGGTGCTTCCATTGCTGTCATACATAAAATTTGAAGCAAATGGTTCTGAATCATATCTTTTAAGGCACCAACACCTTCGTAGAATCCGCCGCGTTCCTCAACGCCAACTTCTTCTGCTACAGTAATCTGAACAAAATCGATAAAATTACGGCTCCATAAAGGTTCAAACATCGAATTTCCGAAACGAAAAGCTAAAATATTCTGAACTGTTTCTTTTCCTAAATAGTGATCGATTCTATAAATCTGCTCTTCTTTAAAAGTCTGCGAAAGCATTTCATTCAGCTCAATTGCAGAAGCTTTGTCGTATCCAAAAGGTTTTTCAATAATAATACGATCCTGTTTTGGATTGGCAGCAAGACCAATTTTTTTGATATTGCTAGAAATTGTTGAAATGAAAGAAGGTGTAATCGAAAGATAGAAAAGACGGTTAGCGCGTTCGCCAAAAGCCAGATCAAAATTGTTGATTTTCTCGTTTAATCCGATATACGATTCTTCTTTGTCAATATCAAGGCTGTGGTAAGTAATGTGAGAAAGAAATTTTTCAGTTTCTGAATCAGAAAGTCCTTTTTTTCTTGAGAAAAGATTAAGGTTTTCTAAAACATATGCACGAAAATCTTCATTGGTTTTTTCTGCTCTACCAAGAGCAATAATCTGGAACTTTTCAGACATACGTCCGTCAAGATACAGATTTTGAAAAGCGGGGAAGAGCTTTCTCTTTGCTAAATCCCCAGTTCCTCCAAAAATTACTATAATCGTTGGATTCTTTAGTTTATTTTTAGTCATTATGTGGTGTAGTTGTGTTGCTTTAATTGTTTATTCAGCCCATTGCGTGTGGAAAACACCTTCTTTGTCGATACGCTCGTAAGTATGTGCTCCAAAATAATCACGCTGTGCTTGAATTAAATTGGTTGGAAGATTAGCAGAACGATACGCATCAAAATACGCTAACGAGTTCATTAATCCTGAAACCGGTAATCCTTTTTGAACTGCAAATTGAATAACAGCTCTCATTCCTGATTGGTTTTCTGTTAGTTTTGAAGCGATTACGGTATCTAAAAGCAAATTTGGCAAATCTGTTTTTGCTACATACGCTTTTCTGAAATCTTCTAAAATGGTAGCACGAATGATACATCCTCCACGCCAGATTTTAGCAACCGTTTCTAGGTTTAATCCGTAGTTGTATTCTTTAGAAGCCGTGTGAAGCTGTGCCAAACCTTGAGCATAAGTCACCACAATCGAAAAGAACAAAGCCGATTTTAAAGAAGCAATAGCTTCGCTTTGAGAAACATTGGTTTCATCAGCATTCCAAACTAATTTTTTAGCCGCTTCAATTCGTTCTGGTTTTGTTTTAGACATGTCGCGCATGTTCACTGCCGCGTCGATTGTTGGAACTGGAACTTGTAAATCCATTGCGTTTTGCGAAGTCCATTTCCCTGTGCCTTTAGATCTTGCCCAATCTGAGATTTTATTGATTAATTGTGTTCCGTCTTCATCTTTTTGTTTTAAGATTTTTCCAGTGATTTCAATTAAATACGATCTAAGATCATCAGTTTGATTCCATTCTTCAAAAGTTTTTTGAATTGTTTCATCATCTAGATTATAACCTCTTTTCATAAGGTCATAAATCTCAGAGATTAACTGCATGATTCCGTATTCGATTCCGTTGTGAACCATTTTTACGTAGTTTCCAGCAGATCCATTCCCTAAATATTCCACACAAGGTTCGCCGTCTACTTTTGCTGCAATCGCTTCAAAAATTGGGCGAAGTCTTTCATATGCTTTTTGATCGCCGCCTGGCATCATAGCAGGACCAAAACGAGCTCCTTTTTCGCCGCCAGAAATTCCCATTCCAAAGAAATGAATTCCTTTTTCAGATAATTCTAAAAATCTTCTGTCAGTATCAGTAAAATAAGTATTTCCACCGTCGATAATGATGTCTCCTTTATCTAAATGCGGTAATAAGCTGGCAATAGCGCTGTCAACTGGTTTTCCTGCTGGAACTAAAAGCATAATTGCTCTTGGCTGCTGGATAAGTTCGACGAAATGTTTAACATCTGTAGTAGCTTCGATAGTATCGCCGGGACCGGCTTCTTGTTGAAGAGAGTTGACTTTTTCTGTATCTAAGTCTAAACCTGCGGCCGCAAAATTATGGCTCGCAATATTTAAAAGTAAGTTACGGCCCATTACGCCGAGTCCTACAATTCCAAAATCAAATTTGTTCATAGTTTTTAATTAACTAAATTATTAGAAAAATGTTTTTTCTAAAAGATTGTAAGAAAAAATATAGTAATCTGTTTTCATTCAGTTCTTTGCGAAAAAACAAGGTTTGTTTTAATCTTACATGATAAGATTGCAGTGTGCTAAGTTAGAGAAAAATGATGAAAAACGATGCGATTTATAGTCGTCTTTAAGTGTTTATTGTGATACTTTTTTATGTGTTAAAAACACGTTTATTTTTGCTTTTGGATATTATGAAACACCAGTGAATTAGGGTTAATTTATGGTATTGCTAAATTCATAAAAATGAATTTTTTAATATTGATGTTTTAAAACGAGAATATTGTAAAATATAAAGTTATTTTTTTAGAAATTCTCATTGATTTTATCTTGAAACAGTAATTTATCATCTAAACATATTCTTGATTTTGTAATCCGGTATTTTTGCTTAATATTTTGATTGTTAGTGATTTATATTAGCGAAAACGTTGTAAGAATCTTGATTTTTAACACATCTTTTTTTATTTTTTTGTTTTAGGATTAGTTTCGTTACACCCTTATTTAGGATAGAACTAATTTAAAAACCGAAAAATTATGAAAAATCAATTACTCAATGTTTTTTTTAAACGAGACAGATATGGTCTCATAATGTGGATTTTTTTAATACTCTTCACTTCAAACTTACAAGCACAAAGAGGTTATTATGATGCTCCGTATAAAAGATATGAAGCAAATCTGGGCCAATTGTCAAATGGTGCTTCTGTCACTTCAAAATCATATGTACAATCTGATTTACAATCAGAAGCTTCAGACCAGCAGTGTGTTAATATGTCTGCAACAAATGCTACTGTGCAATGGACACTAACTGAAGCAGCAGACGGACTTGTAATTCGCTACAGCGTTCCAGACGGACAAAGCGGAACTTTAGGTGTGTACAATGGAAACACTAAACTTACAACTCTTACTTTGACTTCAACTTGGTCTTGGGAGTACTTGTGGAGTAATGGAAATCCTAACAACAACGGAATTACCAATCAAAATCCAAGAATGCGATTTGACGAAGTGCGTTATAAGCTTCCATCAAAAATTGCAGTATCAGGAACTTTAAAATTAGTGAGAGAATCAGGAAATATTCATGTGGATTTTGCTGAAATGGAATCTGTTCCTGCTGCTATTACAGCTCCAGCAGGTTCTGTAACGTATACTGGAAACGGAAGTGACTTACAGACTTTTATTGATGCCAACGGCGGGAAAAAGATATTTATTCCAAGCGGTGTAATCAATGTTAACCGCGAATTGTATTTTGGTGCTGCTAATACGTCATTAATTGGAGCGGGAATGTGGTATACGCAAATTAATTTTACCAATACCAGCAGTTTGAACGGCGGATTACGTGCAAATGCGAGTAATATTTCATTCAGCGATTTGTACTTAACAACCAATTCGGCTTCAAGAAGTAATTCATATAAGGCGATAAATGGGGTTTTTACATCGGGATCGACTATCAAAAATATCTGGGCAGAGCATTTTGAATGCGGCGCCTGGATTGCACAATACAATGTGGGAGGACCTGCAATTGCTGATGGATTTACGATGTCGCACTGTCGTTTTAGAAATAATTATGCTGATGGAATTAACCTTTGTAAAGGAACTGCAAATGCCATTGTAGAACACTGTAACTTTAGAAATAATGGAGATGATGATCAAGCAATTTGGTCTGCAGACGGATTAGAATGTATCAATAATACCTTTAGATACAATACTTCTGAAAACTGCTGGCGTGCTTGTGGTCTTGCTATTTATGGAGGAAAAAATAACAAAGCCTACAATTTGATTATCAAAGATAATTTAGAAGCAGGAATTAGAGTTAGTAATAATTTCCCTGGTGCTCCATTTAATAATGATGGGATGCACGAAATTCACGATATCACAATTACCACCTGCGGAACTTTTAATGATACGTACAATAATCCCGTAGCAGCTGTAGATATTTTTAGTGCTACTAATGCCGGATCTCAAGTTAAAAATGTTCAGCTATACAATCTTGATATTTTAGATTCAAGAAATGATGCCATTTCAATCAGTAAAAGATCAGGAGACGGAATTTATAATCTTTCATTTAAAGACATAACGGTGAATGGAACGGGTAAAGAATATCCAAACAATAATGCCTTAAATAGAAACTGGGGAAGAGGATATTTTGTATTAATTGCGGGTTCTCCAAGCGGAAATGGAACGTATTGTAATATGAATTATTCCAACAGAGGTGGTAATGCAGCAGCCAATGAAGAAACTAGTGCTATTGGTACGTTTTCATGGACGCAAAGCAGTAACTGCTCAACATCAAATGTAGCTGTAACAGGTGTAACACTTGCGCCAAGTACGGTAACTTTAAGCGTTGGAAGCACTCAGCAGTTAACTCCTACAGTAACACCTGCCAATGCTACAAACAAGACAGTTTCGTACAGTTCAAACAACACGGGAGTAGCAACGGTAAATTCATCTGGTTTAGTTACGGCAGTAGCTTCAGGATCAGCAACTATTACGGTTACGACTCAGGATGGTGCAAAAACTGCTGTATCTGCAATAACCGTAAACAATTCAAATGTTGCGGTAACTAGTGTAAGTCTTAGTCCGTCGACTGCATCGCTAACAGTAGGAGGAACGCAGCAATTGACACCGACTGTACTTCCATCAAATGCAACAAATAAATCAGTTAGTTATTCTTCAAATAATACCGGAGTAGCAACTGTCAATTCTTCTGGTTTGGTAACTGCAGTTTCAAACGGTACAGCAACGATTACCGTTACTACTGCTGACGGAAACAAAACAAGTACATGTGCTGTTACAGTAAGTACAGCTTCTGGAAATTATTTTACGATTAAAAACAAATGGACGAATAATTATTTATATGATGCAGGAGCAAATGTTGGATACGGACCAACTGTGTCCAATAACAATTACAAATGGGAAAAAGTGGCTGTAGATGCTACTTATTTTATCATTAAAAATGTAGGTACTGGCGATATTATGCATATCGAAAACTTGAATGGAGCAGTGCAGTGTACAGCAGGTTCTACAGGTTGGTGGAGTGCACAATGGTCTACTGAAAATGTGGACGGAACTTGGGTAAGAATTAAAAACAGATGGCAGACAGGAAGTATGATTCATATTGAAAATCTAAATGGTTCTGCGCAATATATTGGAGCTCAAAATAATTGGGAAAGTGCACAATGGCAGTTTCAAAATACAACAGCGTCAAAAAGAGTAAGCACTGTTGACACAGAAGTTGAAAATTTTGCAGTAAGTATTTACCCGAATCCAGCAGTAAATAATGAGTTTAATGTGGCGCTGCCAGAATTAAAGCAAGGCGATACAGCCGCAATTACGGTTACTGATATTAACGGAAGAAAGGTTTTAGTAAATCAGCTTCAGGAATCAGGAAAAATTAGTCACAATCTGGCGGCAGGAATATATGTTGTAACGATCAAGTCTAATGATTTTTCTATTTCGAAAAAACTCATCGTGAAATAATCGGTCATAAATTAAAATAATAGAAAATGCTAAACGTCATGTTTAGCATTTTTTTTTTTTTAAAGACGATTTGCGATCGTTTCGCATTCTTTTAATGCTTCTTTTCTTGTTATTGGGATTAAAAAAAGCTTTCAAAATGATCGAATTTGCGTCGTTTTAAAAAAAATCTTACATAGGTTTTAAAATTATATTTTTATTTAAGTTGTTGTTTTTCAGGTATTTGTTTTTTAGTTGCTGATTTGATTAACATTTTTTTTGCAAAAAGTTCTCTTAAAATTTTGGGACTGAAATTTTTAATTTACCTTTGTTCTATCAAATTAGTAGAATTTAAATAAAATGCAAAGGTTAAAAACTATTTCATATACTTCATTTTTAAACATGCGGGGAATGATGGGCTCATTATGCCTTATGGATCACTGCTATTAAATTCTTCAATCACAATTTCATTTAAAATTTAATAAGACACATCCTTAGCAATAGGGCAGAAATCTCATGACTAATTCACAAAATAATAATCCAAAATAAAAGTAAAATGAAAAAACGAATGTGCAGCAAATAAAAAACCATTTCTGTTGCAGCAGAAATGGCGGAGCTTAAAAGAAATTATACATCTCTATAAGGAAAGCGAGAACGGAGAAATCCTTTTCGGCTCACCTTATTTATTAAACTAAAACAAAGTAATGAAAAAAAAATTAAATAGATATGCATGGTTATGTATTTTCTTGATTTCCATAGGGATTAAGGCACAAGAAACCAAACCGTTAATTCAATCCAAACTGGAAGGAATCGTAGTTGATGCTGTTACAAAAGAGCCTATTATTGGGGCTTCTGTAAACATAAAAGGAACTACACACGGAGTTATTACTGATTTTGATGGAAAGTTCTTTTTCCAAACGGGACAAAAATTACCATACACTTTAATAGTAAGTTATTTAGGATATAAAAAAGCTGAAATTGTTGCTAATGAAAATCCAGTTACAATCAACTTAACTGAAGAGCAGAATTTATTATCAGAAGTTGTAGTTACAGCATTAGGAATTTCAAAAGAAAAGAAATCTCTAGGATATACTACTCAGTCACTTAAAACTAAAGACTTAGAAAATACGAAAGAAACCAATATTTTGAACAACCTTACCGGAAAATTGGCAGGGGTTCGTATTACAAATTCACAAGGAGATATGGGTTCTTCTCGTATTGTTATTCGTGGAGAAACTTCTATTGCAGGAAACAATCAGCCTTTATTTGTAGTAGATGGAATTCCAGTAGATAACTCACAACTAGGAAGCGTTGGTGGAGCTACTCGTGACTTTAAAAACGCAATTGCCGATTTGAGTCCGCAGGATATCGAATCGATAAACGTATTAAAAGGACCAAACGCGGCTGCTTTATACGGTTCTCGTGCGGCGCATGGTGTAGTTTTGATTACTACAAAATCAGGTAAAGGACAAAAAGGATTGGGAATAACCTTTAATACTGGAATCACAATTTCTCAGGTAGCTACTTTACCTAGATTTCAAAATACATTTGGGCAAGGTTCTAACGGAAGATTCAGCTATGTAGATGGTAAAGGAGGCGGTGTAAATGACGGAGTTGACGAAAGCTGGGGACCAAGAATGGACGGTCGTCTTATTCCGCAATTCTATTCAAATGGTGAAGCAGTTCCTTTTGTTGCACATCCGGATAACGTAAAAGACTTCTTTAACAATGGATATACTTTTGATAACAGTATTTCGGTTGCGAAATCAAACGACAAATCAGATTTCCGTTTAGGAGTAAACAATCAAAAACAATTAGGAACAGTACCAAACAGTGAAGTCAATAAAACTAACTTTACGATTAATTCTAATTACCAAATCTCAGACAGAATCAAAGTAGGAGTAACAGGTAATTATATTGTTACAGATGCTCCTGCACTTCCGGGTGGTCCATCAGGTAACCGTGCTGCAGGTGTAATGCTTCAGTTTCTTTGGTTCGGACGCCAGGTTGATATCAATCAGCTTAGAAATAACAGGAATGTGAACTGGAACAACAGCTACTACAGCAATCCATACTGGAATGCCTATTATAATACAACAAGCCAGCAGCGTAACCGTTTAATTGGAGATATCCATTTAGAAGCAAAATTAGCAGAAGGACTTGATTTTAAATTCCGTACAGGTGTTGATTACTACAATGACAGAAGAAAGTACACTATTAAATATGGTACAAATGGAACTCCTTACGGTTCGTATGCAGAAGATGCTTACACAGTAAATGAAAGAAATACAGAGGGTATTTTTCATTATGATAAAAAATTAAGCGAAGATTTCTCTTTAGATGCACTTGCAGGATTTAACGTTCGCAGCCGTAATGATGCCAATAACTATCAAAAAGCACCACGTTTAGCGGTACCGGATTTGTATACATTAACCAATTCACGTGATCCGTTAACATCATCAAATTTATTATCAAGATTAAAAGTGTACAGTGTTTATGCATCGGCACAATTAGGATTTAGAAATTATGCTTACTTAAACGTAACAGCTCGTAATGACTGGTCTTCAACATTGCCAAGCAATAACCGTTCTTATTTCTATCCATCGATTAATGGTAGTTTAATTTTATCTGAAGCTTTAAATCTGAAAAGCAACACGCTTGATTTCTTAAAGTTACGCGGAGGTTGGTCTGAAGTTGGAAATGATGCAGATCCTTACCAATTGTCTACGATTTATAATTTCCAAACGGCATTTGATGGAAATCCTATTCAGACTTCTTCTCAAAAGAAACTGAATCCAGACTTAAAACCAGAAACTACACGTTCTACGGAGTTTGGTATTGAATCTTCTTTCTTTAAAAACAGACTTCACTTTGATGTAGCTTATTATAACACAAATAGTTTTGACCAGATTTTGGAAATCAAAACAACAGCTTCAAGCGGTTACAATTCTCAGTTGATCAATGCTGGAAAAATCAACAACCGTGGTATTGAGGTTCAATTAGATGGAACTCCGGTTCAAGGTAAAGATTTCAAATGGAATGTAGGCTTGAATTACTCAAGAAACAGAAGTAAAGTAGAAGTTTTAGATTATGATGGATTAATTAAAAACTATACTATTGGTTCTTCAGGAGGTGTTGATGTATTGGCATCTGTAGGACAAGCTTATGGTGCACTTTACGGAACAGCGTATCAGCGTGATGAAAACGGAAATATTGTAGTAGGTGCAAACGGATTACCAAAAGCTGATCCGCAGAAAAAGGTTTTAGGACATTACACTCCTGATTACTTAGCCGGTATTACGAATACTATAACGTACAAAAACCTTGAACTTTCGTTCCTTGTGGATGCAAGTGTAGGAGGTGAGTTGTTTTCTGGAACAAACAGAACAGGAAATTATACAGGAGTATTAGCACAAACTCTTCCGGGTCGTGGTGCTGAAAATGGAGGATTAAGCTACTATTATCCAGGAAACAATACTGCAAATCCGAAAACATTGGTTGTAGGAGGAACTCCTCCAAGTGGTGTAACGGTTTATGATGACGGTATGATCTTTAATGGTGTCTTTGCTGATGGAACTGCAAATAACAAAGTAATCAGTGCGCAGGAATATTACAAAGCATCATACAATATTAGTGAAGCATATATCTACAGCTCAACTTTTGTAAAATTAAGAGAAGTAAAACTAACGTATAATTTCGACAAGAAATTTGCTAATAAACTTGGATTTCAAGCTGCGAGTGTTACAGCAGCGGGACGTAACTTGTTATTTATTTACAAAGATGCGCCAAATATTGATCCTGAAACAGCTTTCAATACTGGAAACGCACAAGGATTGGAAAGTTTATCGCTTCCAACTACCAGAAACTTCAGTTTGAATGTTAATCTTAAATTCTAAAAACAAGAAATCATGTTAAAAAAACTATTATATACAACCCTGTTTGCACTAACACTGACTTCTTGCAGTGATAGTCTGGATGATATTAATAAAAATCCAAATGCAACCGAAACACCATTGGCTCCATATCTTTTAACAGGGACTTTAAAACAAGGTGCTGATTTATACTGGGGAGATGCGAATAACTTTAACTCATCTTTGTTGTTTGTACAACATTGGGCTAAAATTCAGTATACAGAACCAGACCGATATGATGTATCGAATACTTCGTTTACTTCTTTATGGAATACGGGATATGCAACTTTGATCACAGATTTAAACACTATTCTGAAATTCCCAGAGGCACAAGCCAATTCAAATTATAAAGGTATTGCATTGACATTACGTTCATGGACCTTTTTACTTTTGACAGATGCTTACGGAAATATTCCGTACAAAGAAGCAGGTCAAAAAGTAACTCCGGCTTATGACACGCAAAAAGATGTGTACACAGGATTATTAGAAGATTTAAAACAAGCACAGTCTTTATTAAATACTTCAAACGGTGCTGTAACGGGAGATTTAGTATACAAAGGAGATATTGGAAAATGGAAAAGATTTGTGAATTCACTTCGTCTGCGTATTGCTTTGCGAATTTCAGACAAAGAACCTGCTTTAGCAAAACAAGCGGCTATTGAGGCTACAAATGATGCTGCTGGCGTTTTAAGCAATAACAGTGATACTTTTAAATTTACGTATACAAGTTCACCTCAGCAAAATCCAGCTTCTGCATGGTTTGAAACACGTGATGATTTCCGTATTTCAAAAACAATGGTAGATAAATTAAATGAATTTTCAGATCCGCGTTTACCAGTTTACGCACAACTGCCGTCAGATGCAAGTGTAGGTAAATATGTGGGAGGAGCAAACGGATTATCAAACAGTGATGCTAATAGCCAAGGATTTGCTAAAACATCCAAACCAGGAACTTATTTCCTTACATCAGCATCGCCTGCTGTAATCGCTTCTTATTCTGAAACGCTTTTCAATCTTGCCGAAGCTGCCGCACGTGGTTATATTGCAGGAGATGCAGAGCAGTATTATAGAAACGCCATTATTGCATCGTTCAATCAATTTGGAATCACAGATCCAACGGTTATTGCGAATTACCTTAATCAGGCAGTTGTAAAATATGATGCAACCAATTATGCGAAATCGATTGGAACACAAAAATGGATTGCATTCTTCGGACAAGGTCTTGATGCTTTTACAGAATGGAGAAGACTTGATTATCCTGTTTTAACAGCAGGTCCAGCAACTGTTTTAGACGGAAAAATTCCTTCACGTTTTTTCTATCCTGGAACAGAACAATCATTGAACGGTGCTAGTTATCAGGCTGCAATAGCTGTTCAAGGAAAAGACTTGTTGACAACCAAATTATGGTTTGATGCTAAATAAGCGCTTATTCTAAATTAGCACAAAATTTCATCAAAAAGCCCTGTATCAATTTGATACAGGGCTTTTCAATTTTAAGTAATAAATATCTGCTTTTCTAGACTTTACTATTTTTAGATCTAAATTTTAGAAAAAATGTTACTTATATTGCTGGTACGATATCTTTTACTGGAACAGGCCAAATACCAGGACTTGGGAAACTGATTCCTTTATTAGCACCTCTTACGCTCGCATCTTGTCCGAAATAATACAATGGCCAGCCGTTGTAAGTAATTTGCGATTTTCCAAACACAGTAATAACAGCAAATTTAGATTTGTCAAGAGCAGATGGCACTACAATTTTATCGGTTTCATAAATGGGCCATACGCCATTGTTTGAAAAATCAGCCTTTGTAAAATTGTTTTTATTGAAATTATCGCCTTTATAAGTATACAACGTAATTCCTTTTGCATCTGTAAAATAAGTCGTTAATCCATCTCCAACAGTATAATCTGATTTGTAGTTTTTGCCGTCATGTCCCACAAGCTGACTTCTTACAATCATTATAGAATAATCTGGTTTTGCAATAAACCAAACACCGCCCACTCCGTCTCCAGTAGTTTTACCCGGAGCTTCAGGGCTATTTACTCCACCATATCCGTCACTTGAAGTTACTGGAGCATAATAATATAATGGCCATCCTTTGTACGTTAATTGTTTTTTGCCAGATCCTGTTGTTATAGAACCAAAATCAGAAAATGTCAATCCCGCGCCTAATTTGTCAGCAGTTAAATTATCTACAAAAAATACCGGCCAGACTACTTCGCATCCTCCTGTACAAGAAGATTGGCCATTAGCATCAGTAGAGAAAAAATACAAAGATCTTCCATCTTTGTCTGTAAGATAGGTTCCTAATGTTGTACTCGTAGCAAGGTTGATTTCTTTTTTTGCTTCTGGGGTTGGAGTAGGTTCATTACTATTGTCACTGCTGCAGCTTTGAAAGAGGGTAGTCATGATAACAGCAGCTAAAGCGAATTTGATTTGTTGTAATTTCATTGTAATTTAATTTAGGTTATTGAAAAGTGAAAAAATATAGTACACTGCAACAGCAGTTTATATTTCAAGTTCTAAAGGGGATACTTTGTTTTTACATTTTTTATTCTTTAACGATCAATTGTAAAACAACTATGAGATCAATTACCCTACTTGCTGTGTTATTTATTTTCTAGAAAAGAGTACTAATTTTTTTTAATACGCTGAGTCGGTTTTGTGTATAAGTGAATTGCATCCATACAGAAACTTTAAGGAAATAGAGAAGATTTAGATAATTTTAAATTCATTATTTCCTGAGTAAAGGTTTCTTTTCTCTTCTATATTTCTTATTTTTAATAGATTGAATCATTAAAAATGAATGCAATTATGATTTTAGGAATTAAGCGTTTACTGCCATTTGTATTGTTGATGATCAGTTTTATCACGCCGCACAATATGAAAGCCCAGCTGCTGGGATCAGCCAAAACCACAACTGAAGAACCAGCCAAAACTCCTGATGATTCTTTGGGAAGAAGAACGCCTCAGGGAACAGTTAACGGATTTATTAAAGCACTCGCCGATCAAAATTACCTGCGCGCCAGCCAGTATTTTGTTTTAAGCAAACGTTCGTACCGCAAAACCGCTGAGAGAATCAGAATCGCCAAAACATTTCAGCAGTTATTGGATCAGGGAGGTAATTTATCGCCATCTTCCATTATCAGCAATAAAGAAACCGGTCGTATAGACGATGATCTAGCAACAGGTGTCGATTTGGTCGGAAATATATCAAGTGACAAAACCACTATACCGCTTTATGTCGAAAACCAGTCAGATGACAGTCAACCGCCTTTATGGCTTTTTTCGGCAGAAACAATAGAATCGATTGTATCTGCTGATATTAGAGGAGAAAAAACATTTTTAGACCGAGTACTTCCCAATGTTTTAAAAGAAAAAAAACTAGGAAATGTACCCATCGGACATTGGGGTGTAGTTGTGGTAATGACTATCGTTTCTTATTTACTGTCAAGACTGCTGATTTTTGTGTTTGTTTTTCTACTCCAGAAATTATGGAAGAAGGCAGATACCGAAAAAGGAAATGCCATTATAGATGCTTTTACATTACCAGTCCAGATGTATCTGACGGTAATTTTGTTTGTAGCTTTTACTCAGAGAATGGGAATTTCCATAGTAGTAAGACAGCGTTTTAGTATCATCATCATCACCATTGGAATTGTTGCTTTTTTAATTCTGCTCTGGCGAATGACTGATTTTGTGAGCATGTTTACCAGAAGCAGAATGAACAGACGCGGACGAATTTCTGCGGTTTCGGCAATTTTGTTTTTAAGCCGTACCACTAAAGTCGCAATTGTATTCATAGGTATTATTGCTATACTTGGAATCATTGGTGTAGATGTAACTGCTGGGCTTGCAGCTCTGGGAATTGGAGGTATCGCATTGGCACTGGGAGCACAAAAAACAATTGAAAATTTTGTGGGAAGTGTGAGCCTTATTGCAGATCAGCCATTAAGAGTAGGCGATTATTGCCGTGTAGATGATATTAAGGGAACCGTAGAATCTATAGGAATGCGTTCGACAACTTTACGCACTTCAGCACGAACGATTGTGACGATTCCAAACGGAC